>ENA-OPAC01000758-OPAC01000758.1-human-gut-metagenome-genome-assembly--contig:-NODE-758-length-17368-cov-2.245711_pt1 | contig 17368 bp, 18 predicted proteins | sample MGYA00241052_ERZ501420 | MGnify/ENA primary metagenome ERZ501420 (study PRJEB25962, sample SAMEA2042513) | human gut metagenome | biome: human gut; feature: human-associated habitat; material: faeces... | reverse complement strand
GGGATCTCCTGCTCCACAATGTCAGTAAGCGGCATCAGTGTCTCTTCCTCAATTCCCTTAGCCACGCACACGATGATCTGTCCCTCTTTCACAAAAGGCGCCATGCTCTTTGCTGTGCTTCTTGTGAATACAGACGGCACTGCAAGGATCAGGTATGCTTTACCTGAAACCGCAGATTCCAGATCTGTCGTAAATTCCATATCTTCCGGCAGTTTTACCCCCGGAAGCTTCTGTACATGCTCATGTTTTTCTTTCAGCATGGTAATCTCATCTTCCACGATCGACCACACTGTCACTTTATTTCCATTGGTATGCAGTACTTTTGCAAGGGCGATCCCCCAGCTTCCTGCTCCTATGATCGCAACATCTGCCATTTTTTCTCACTCCAAATCAAAAAATTATTTCTGCTCCTTCTTTTTCGCACCGATCTTATTCTCTGTGCCATTTGCAAGACGTCTGATATTGGCACGGTGCTGCCATACCCCTAAAATGGTAAAACAGGCTGTCACTATGTAAAATTCCGCACGGATTCCCATTGGAACTGTGATAATCCCAAGCTGTCCATATACGACCACCTGGACGAAAACACTGATCAGTCCGATGATTGAGCCGAGAGATACATACTTTGTCACTGCGCTGATCACCAGAAAAAGTCCCATACTGACCGGTGCAACGATCGGAAATACTGCAAGCACCATTCCACCGGTACATGCAACTCCTTTTCCACCTTTGAACTTCAGATAAAACGGAAAATTGTGTCCGAGCACCGCTCCAAAACCTGCATACAGCTCCAGAAGAATGATGTTTTCTGTATATGTTCTTCCAAAGATCAGTTTAACGGCTAACACTGCCGCTACCGTTTTTAAAATATCGCCAAGGCAGGTCACAAGTCCTGCCTTCCAGCCAAATGTTCTTAAGGTGTTTGTCGCACCGGAATTGCCGCTTCCTTTTGTGCGGATATCCACACCTTTCTTTTTCCCATAAAAATAACCTGTTTCAAATAATCCGCAGACGTAGCCGATTGCTACTGCAACTATCCTTGCGATGATCATTTTTCATTTTCCTTTCTCTCTCTGATGATAAAACGAAGTGCAGTTCCCCGGAATCCGAAGGTATCACGGATACGGTTCTCCAGATATCTTGTGTATGAGAAATGCATCAACTGTTTATCATTTACAAAGATCACAAAGGTTGGCGGTTTTACAGAAACCTGTGTAATATAGTAAAGTTTTAATCTCTTTCCTTTGTCTGATGGTGGCTGTTTCATCGCTACCGCCTCTGTAAGGATCTCATTTAAGACTCCTGTCTGTACACGTAACGCATGATTCTCGATCACCATATCAAGAACATCAAAAATCTTAGGAAGTCTCTGTCCTGTCTTAGCAGAGATGAAAACAAGTTCTGCATATGACATATAAGATAAGACTTCTCTAACCTGGTTTGTAAACTTGTAGATTGTCTTATCGTTCTTCTCGATGAGATCCCATTTGTTAACCGCAATGATCATACCTTTTCCACGTTCATGGGCAATTCCTGCGATCTTGGCATCCTGCTCGGTCACGCCCTCGGTAGCGTCGATCACAATAATACAGACATCTGCACGCTCAACGGCTGTCACTGCACGGATAATACTGTAACGCTCGATCTCTTCTTTGATCTTATTCTTACGTCTCAATCCTGCGGTATCGATAAACACATATTCTTTTCCATTGTACTTAATATCAGTATCGATTGCATCTCTGGTTGTACCTGCGATATCCGATACAATGACGCGGTCCTCCTGCGCCAGTTTATTGATGAGGGATGATTTTCCAACATTCGGTTTTCCGATAATGGCGATCTTCGGACGGTCGTCCTCCTCGTCATCTTTCTTATATTCCGGGAAATATTTCACCACTTCATCTAACATATCTCCAAGTCCCAACATGGAAGCGGCAGAAACCGGGAACGGATCTCCGATTCCAAGATTATAGAACTCATAGACATCTGCCATATACTTTTCAAAGCTGTCCACTTTATTGACAACCAGCACGACCGGTTTGCCGGAACGACGCAGCATATCTGCAACTTTGGAATCCGAATCCTGCAATCCCTGTCTGACATCGACAATAAACATGATCACGTCTGCAGTTGCAATCGCAATCTCTGCCTGCTCTCTCATCTGTGATAAAATAATATCGTTACTGTCCGGTTCAATACCTCCGGTATCGATCATGGTAAAATTGTGATCTAACCACGACACCTCCGCATAAATACGGTCTCTTGTAACGCCCGGTGTATCTTGTACAATTGAAATACGCTCACCTGCAAGTGCATTAAATAACGTAGACTTTCCTACATTCGGGCGTCCAACAATCGCTACGACTGGTTTACTCATTGATAAAACTCCTTTTCTCATGTATCACGGAAAGAACTGGGATCTCCACTACTTTCCTGTTATAACCTTAAATGGCTTTCTACCGTTACGCTAAAAATAACAATAACAGTTTACAATAAAAAAGATGGAATAACAATATTTATTCCATCTTTTTTCTGAACTATGCGTTTTGTCTAGGAAATGTGCGGTATTCCTTTTTCCCTTACTGCCGTAACCGGATTCATCAGTGCGTCATACTCATCATAAGTCATAAGTTTTCGCTCACTGTTCAAAATCCCAAGTTTTTTCAATGTCTCAATAATGTTTGTGCATTTGCTTCCGAACTCAACATAGGCGCTGTCACTGTTTGGGAAATAAGCTTCTGCCTCTTCTGCAGTCTTCTCCCCTGTCAGCACCGCTTCTGTCACATCAACCCCATCCACACTGTAAGAACTGTAATTCCAGATGATACCGTCCGGATTATAAAAACTGATATCCAGATTGTTAAAATAACGATCCCTGTACGTGTTATCCTCATCACCGGCACGGAGCGAATAAAGTTGATAGTACGTCATGTTTCCCGCTTCCACATCTTTCTGCACCGCCTCCATGACAGCGTCAAGTTCTTCCTGTGTAAAACGGTAATCCTCTGTTCTGCCGTTCTCATCTACAAATGAGATGCTGCCGGCATAATACTCATTCGTCTTATAGTAATTGCCAAACATGTTCTGCATCATCTTATCCGGATCACTCTCTAACGCAGTCACTTTTGCGACGACAGAATCTTTGTCCGCAGCCGCAGCCTGCCCAACCGGAACTGTATAACTTCTCCGCAGCTTCTTACCATCCTTCAGGGTATATGTGATTGAGAGATAATATTGGTTCTCTGCGCTCAGGCACTCTTCTTTCTGTGCCAGGATCTCTTTCTGGAGATCTATGATCTTCTGAATATCATCCGGTTCGGTATAGCGGAGCGTATAGTCCAGATTGAGCGATACCACCTTAACCTCTGAAACATCCGGTATTTTTCCTTCGATCCGGAATAGATCCAGTTTCAGTGCACCCAGAAATGCTGCCAGAACAACCGTTAAGACTGCCCATTCCCCAACTCTCTTTTTGTGGAACACACGGAAATTCTTCTCAATAAGCATCTCCGCCACAAAAAAGCCGATCGCACCAAAGATCAGGGTGCCTGCTGCAAGTATCCAAAAATGTACCTTTGCCGAAGAAAAACTGTTTCCGATCGTGTCAGCAACGGCAGTTCCTCCAAGCAGACCGGCGCAGACAGCCACGCCCCAGCGGAACACCGGCTTGATTCCCCGCATGCTGATAAGGTCACCTGCAGTCTCCAATTTTCTCCATTTATACAACTGATAGGCTGCGATCAGGAATACCACACCTGCCACTGCATAAATCCCGAGCAGATATGCACCCTTAAACTCGATTCCAACCGTCACATACTCACTGTTTTCTACTGACTGTATCCGCAGATTGTTTGTCAGATAATAAATTGGAGACAAAATACAGGATTTCCCCGGATTCCAATTGTTTGACACCCCAAAGCAGACACTCTCTATCACCATGTTGATCAGATACCAGCATCCTACATACAGATAATTGACTACGACATAATACACCGGAAATGCCATGAGCTGTCCGGTAAACATCGCCACAAATGCGCCGAGCGCCAGTGCAAAAAACGTCATTGCGGCTTCTGCACCAAACCAGTATAAAATGTACTGGATATTGGTGATATGTGCACCAATGCAGACGAACACCGTGATAATAAAGGTCAGGATCTGCGGAACGATCATAAATGCAGACGCAGATATGATATTCGTCACAAACAACTCCCGTCTGTCCACCGGAAGTGAATGGATCATATTCGTATTCTTTGCAGAATACAGATAGGAAAACACTGCCATGATCATCACTGCTGCAAATGCAAATGTGATCACCGGATTCATGGCTGCCCGCATAGCGCCACTGATCGCATAGACCTGTCTCTGGAGCTGGCTGTAACTGTCATCCTGCAGATAATACCGCATATTAAACCACAGTCCGACCGGAAGCGAAACGATCAGATAACAGCTGTACAATGCCCACAAAGGCCAGAAATGTGTCATATTTTTTTTGAAAATTGTTTTGTTAAAGCAGGATGTCTTTGACTTCATAATCCACACCTCCCAATTCATAAATAAAGATTTCCTCCAGTGTCAACGGAAGTACATCAACAATGGTAGGATTTTCTGTCAGAAGAACTTTCTCTGCCTCCTTCGGATCACCTTTTACGATCAGGGTATAGACACGCCCTGTGTTTGCCATATGCAGCACCTCAAAATCATCCGGCAATTTTGGCACACCATTCTGACATGCCACCTGTATCTTGGAAATATTTCCCTGAAGATCGCTCAAAGACCGCTCGATCATAATTTTTCCATGGTGCATGATACCTACATGGTCACAGGTATCCTCCAGTTCCCTCAGGTTATGGGAGGACACTAAAACAGTCATTTTCCGCTCTGCCACTTCCGCCATTAAGATACTCCAGATCTGTCTGCGCATCACAGGATCAAGTCCGTCCACCGGTTCGTCTAAGATCAGCAGATCCGGTTTACAGCAGATTGCAAGCCAGAACGCTACCTGTTTCTGCATGCCTTTCGACAGCCGTCTGATAGTGCGTTTCACATCGATCGTCGGGAAAAATTCCTGCATTTTATAAAAAAGCTTACTGTCAAACTGTGGATAGATGCCTTCATAAAAGCGTTTCATCTCCATCGTATCTGCCTGCATAAAATAAAACAGTTCATCCGGGATATAAGCCATCCTCTGCTTGATGTTCCGGTTTTCAAATACCGGTTCACCGTCGATCAGGATCTCTCCCTCATCTGCCTTATAAACTCCGGTAAGATGGCGGATCAACGTAGACTTTCCTGCTCCGTTTGGCCCGACCAGTCCATAAATATCACCTTTTCCCACATGCATTTCCACGCCGTTCAACGCCTGAAAATCATCAAACTTTTTCTTTAAATTATGAACCTGGATCATTGTGCCTCTCCCCCTTTAGCCAATTGTTCAATACGTGTTTTCAAACTGTCCTCATCCATCGCCAAAAACAACAGTTCCGTCACCACTTCATCAAATTCCTTCATCAGTTCTTCATTTCTGACACCCAGCACTTCTTTCCGCTCGGCGACGAATGTTCCTTTTCCGGCAACGGTATAGACATATCCCTCTGCCTCAAGTTCCCGGTATGCCTTCTGGATGGTATTTGGATTGATGGCAAGCTTCGAAGCCATTTCCCGCACGGAGGGCAGCTTTTCATTTGCAATAAGGGAATTCGTGATAACCAGCTTTCTCAGACCATCTTTGATCTGTTCATAAATTGGTTTTGCATCCCTGTAATTTAACTGAATCAAATAACAAACCTCCCATCTGTATTAGCTGTATGATGTGTACTATCATTCTTCATACAGTTAATATAGCACGAGAGGTCTTCTATTACAATGAAGATAATCCTAGGATATTATTAAGAAATCTTTAATATGCCATTCTTTTCAAAGGCAGCATCGTTTCTGCTATCCGAGATAAGCCTTCAGAAGTTCAAACGTATTCTTTACTCCATCCACATGGCTTCTCTCATAACCGTGTGATGCATATACACCCGAACCGATCAGTCCGTGGCGCACATCATATCCGGCGGTCAGCGCAACATCTGCATCTGAACCATAGTATGGATAGACATCCACTGCAAAATCAATATTGTTCTCTTTTGCCGCTTTCACAAGACCATTTACCACATCATAGTGATATGGTCCGTGGCTGTCCTTTGCACAGATAGATACCTGTGTCTCATCACAGGCAAGTCCGTCACCGACACATCCCATGTCCACAGAGATCACTTCTGTCACGCCTTCCGGGACAGAGGCAGCGCCACCGTGTCCTACTTCCTCAAATACAGTGATGTGCTGATAGATCATACGATCCGGTGTCACATTTTCCTCTTTCAAATATTTTGCATAGCCTAATAAAATTCCAACACTTAATTTGTCATCTAAGAACCGGCTCTTAATGTAACCGGATTCTGTCACAGTTGTTCTCGGATCAAAGCAGACAAAATCGCCTGTCATAATGCCGAGTTTCTCCACATCCTCTTTTGATTTTACTTTTTCATCCAAAACAACTTCCACAGAATCATAGCTTCTCTTCGTATCGTTATATTCTCCGTTTACATGAATGGAAGCGTTGATCAGCTGTAATGTTCCGTCATATTTTCCGTTAAATCTGGTGACAACTTTACAGTTTTCTCCCTCTGCATTGTTTGCATTCATACCGCCTACTGCTGTAACACGAAGTCTTCCGTTGGCTTTGATCTCTGCCACCATGGCACCTAACGTATCAATATGTGCCTCTAAAAGAACGGCGTTCTCTTTGTCCCTGCCGCCGATTGGTACGAGCACACCGCCTTTTACCGTAAGTTTTGGCTCATATCCGAGTTTTTTGTATTCTCCCATGACATAGTCTGCCACCTCTTTTGTGTAGCCGGATGGACTGTCGATCGCAAGAATGTTTTTCGTCTCTTCTACCATATAATCTACATAATTTTTACTCATATCTTCTGCTCCTTTATCTATTTCAAATACAGATAATTGCGAAACTCCTTATAAGCATCTTTCATGAGTTTCGCAGTTATCTTATTTTAAACATAAAAATGCCCCGAGGTTTCCGCGCTTACCGTGGCTTGCGCGGTGGGAAAAAAGTAAGTCAGGATTGCAGCACGTGCAAATGTCCGTGATCTCTATATGTTCCGGCAGGACACCTGCATCAAGCAGTACAATTTCGTTTGCTTTCCAGAGGTCGAGCTGATATTTTCCATTTTCTTTTGCAATAAGGATCTCATGCTCATGTCCTGCAAATGCCCGCTCAAACTCCACCGCAACATCCCCGCTCACCTCGTAGCAGTCCTGACAGATGGACGGTCCGATCGCACAGCGCAGTTCCTCCGGTCTGCTTCCGTATTCCCTCCGCATCGCCTCGATAGTCGCTTTTCCCATGCGGTTTACTGTTCCACGCCAGCCGGAATGGCTTAACCCGATGGCGCAATGCACCGGATCGACAAAATACAGCGGAACACAGTCCGCATAGAACGTTGATAATACTAAGCCCGGCACATCCGTGATCAGTCCATCTGTATCATGAAATTCCCGTTCTCTCGTAAGTCCATTTCCGGCATCCTCCGCCGTCACTTTTCTTACATTTGTCGTATGTGTCTGATCCGTAAAAACAAATTTATCATAATCCACATCAAGCGCTGATGCAAGTCTTCTGTAATTTTCCCGGACTGCCTCCTCTTCATCTCCTCTTGTAAAACTCAGATTCATGGTGGAAAAAATACCCTCACTCACGCCGCCAAGTCTTGTGGTAAAACCTTCTTTTACAATTCCTGTTTTCTCCAATAAAGGAAAATGTAAAAGCGGCACTTCCACGCCAGCCCCAGGATGATGTATCACCTCTTCCGGCACTCCTGTATTGTTTTTCCGCTTCCAGCTTTTATGTTCCATATCACTTACAATTCTCCTGATTTTGTCCTGCGAAAAAGCAGCCATGAAAATGCATTCTCTCATCCTCTCAGAACCCCTGATAGTCAAATGCATTCTGAATGACTTTTATCTGCTCTCCCAAAACTGCCGCCACATCGAACCTGCAAGGTGTAGATGTTCCATAACCATGTGTCAGGCAGTAGTACGAAGCCACTTTTGAAATCGTTCTCTGCTTTGCAGAAGTCACCGCTTCAAATGGATTTCCCACTGTGCTGTCCGCACGGTATTTCACTTCCACAAACACAAGATATCCGTCCTGCCTTGCCACGATATCTATCTCTCCCATGCGGCATCTGTAATTATATTCTAAAATCTCATACCCCTGCTGTTCCAAATACGCACCTGCCAGTTTTTCATAGGCAGTTCCCACACTTCTCTTATTGATAAAACCCTCTTTTCTACAGCAGCATCCTTCTTTTGTGCCTGCTGTCCCTCATTCTATTCACTTCCTGCAGTACATTATTTGATTATGCCATTCATCTGCTGCAATTTCACTTCATTTATGATAACATATCTGCCTGCTGCAATTTTGCCTTCATCTTATCCATATCATCCACAAACACAAGGATCTCAGCGACTACTTCATAAAGTTCCGGTGGAATCGCATCCCCGATCTCTAATTTCGACAGTGTCTCCGCCAGCTTATTATCTTTATAGAAAGGGACATCATTCTCTTTTGCCTTTGCGATGATCTTTTCTGCCACTTCGCCCCTGCCGCTGGCAAGGATCTTCGGTGCTTTATCTCCCGGCTCATATGCTACTGCTACCGCTGTTTTTACTTTTTTCTTTTCATTATCCCATGCCATATCCGCTCACCACCTCTGTTTTGTATCTGATATACTAGGCTCTCACATCAAACGAATACCGATGCAGTGTTCCCGTCTGTGGCATGTCTTTCCGCAGGAAATCATCCCCAAAGCTGACCTTCTTTTCTTCCTTTGTCATCGTTATGGTACACTGATAACCTTTATCTTTCAGCTTTTGTTCCAGCACAGGCAGATACTTTTCCACAAGATCATAGGACGCATCGTCAGCCATATAAAAATTTGTTTTGACATTCCGATGCTGCATTTTCACTGAGACATCGGTAGAGCCAAGGTGTTCCAGATCCAGATGTAAAAAAGCGCTCAACTCTGCATCCGGGTCTCTCAGATTCTTTTTATTCGTGTATACATAAAGTTCTCCGTTTGCATTCTGACCGGACATCTTCAATGGCACCTGTACATATGTATATGCCTGATTGAGCTGATTCATAAATTCAATATTACCGCGCACCTCTGCCGCAGTTTCCGGAAATCTGGTTTTCGTAACGCCTGCCTCTTTCAGCGCATCTTCCACCTGTCTCATCTGCTGCTCTAATTTTTCGTAAAGCTGGCTGATCTTTTTCTCCTGTTTCAACGCTTCCGGCTGTATCAGCCACTGCTGTTCCATCACATTCCGAAGCAGACTTTTATATGCATCACTTCCGAATAATTTTTGGATACTCTGCGATGCCATTCCATTGTTTTCAGATAAAATCTGTGATACTGTGCGCAGAAAATCAGAGACGGTCAGATTTTTGTCCAATGCCGTTTTGCCGTCCACAGCTTTCCATGCAGCGTCCTCTGTCATCAGATTCTGTGCTACGCTTTCATCCTCCAACGTGTCGATAAAAATATCCTGCTCCATCGCTTCCGGGAAAAGTTTTGTACTTTCTACCAGTGAAGGAATATTCTGCAATAACCTTCCGAGACTTGAAAACTGCTGCTCTGATAAAACCTCACCAAGTGCCTGGCCACCTGTTCCTTCCCGTACGGCTTGTCCTGCTGTTGTGGTCTGCTCTCCGTTTACAATCTGTTCCTCTGCGCCTAGCCGTCCGTCAGTCAAAATCTGTCCTTCCGCCGTTGTCTGTCCGCCGGTCACAATCTGTCCTTCTGCCGTTGTCTGTCCACCGGTCAAAATCTGTCCTTCTGCCGTTATCTGTCCGCCAGTCACAATCTGCCCTTCTGCCGTTGTCTGTCCACCGGTTTCTATCTGCCCCTCTGTATTGACCGGTGCTCCGGTTGCAGTCTGCTCTGGAAGAAGGATTGAGAGAATCTTATGATTCATCTGTACCGCCTGATTCGGTGTCAAATCGCTTGAGCCCGCAAGATCAGCCAGTTCGTTCATCGCCTGATCCATCTCCTGTAAAATGGCATGCTCATCTGTCATGTAATTTTCAAACTGCGCTGCCATCTCCGGCGAAACCGGGATTCCAAGCTTTGTCATATTTACAACCGTAGTAATATCTACACCGGGATTCATATTCGCGATCCTTGCCATATTTAAAAGGCTTTGCTTATCAATTGGCATCTGTTCTTTCATCATAGCATCGACCATTGCAAGATTCCGCTCTGTCACAGGTACGGTTCCTTCCGTCAGCGCATTGGTAAGAATTGGATTTCCTCCACTGCCAGCGCCTGTGTACGGTTTGATTTCAATGGTCGCACCGTCATTGCTTTTTACCTGAAAAAACATCGGCGTTCCCTGCGAAAGCGGCACTTTTCCAGACAATCTTGCTGTGATCGTCTGTCCATCGCTAAGTGCCAGAGTCACTTTTCCGTTCTTCACAGAACTGACGGTTCCCTCAAAAACACTTCCAGAAGACAATTCTTCCAGTGTAGATACTACTTTCTGCATACCGGAAGCTGCCTTCAACTCTTCTGTTCCGCTTGAAATATTTCTGTTGTATTGTCCTAACATATCGGATATGTGCATGGTTTCGCCTCACTTGATACAAACTTCCCCTATAGTAAAATTTTTCCTGCGATCAGAAGCAATTTCTAATACGGTAGTCCATATCCATTAAACAAAATTTTTGATAAAGCTGGCACGATGTATCGGAGATGGTCCAACTTCCTGCAATGCCTTGATATGTTCCGCCGAACCATAGCCTTTATTGGATGCGAATCCATACTGTGGCAGAATCTTGTCATACTCTACCATCAGGCGGTCCCTTGTAACCTTCGCAACAATACTCGCTGCCCCAATGGAAATACTTTTTGCATCTCCTTTGATAATTGGCACCTGTCTGATGGAAACTCCGGGAATCGTGACCGCATCATTTAATAATATATCGGGTTTTACGCTTAATTTGCTTATAGCCTCACGCATTGCCTCATAAGTTGCCTGCAAAATATTGATTTCATCAATCCTCTGTGAGCTTGCCATTCCAATACCTACCGCAACTGCCTTTTCCATGATCACATCATACAATTCTTCCCGCTTTGCAGCAGAAAGCTTCTTAGAATCGTTGATATACAAAATATCGCAGTCTTTTGGCAAAATAACTGCGCCAGCTACCACCGGACCGGCAAGGTCCTCTTCCGACTTCGTCAATACCGCAGATATAGCCATAATCTGCATATTCCCGCTCATATTTTTTCAGATTTTCAATGCGCAGCTTCTCTGCCTCTAATTTTTCAAACCGTTTCTTTGCCTGCTCTACGATTTTCACAACACCGGAACGCTCGTCTTTTTCATATGTTTCTATAAAAGAAGGCAGTTTCTCATCGTCCACTGCCTTAAGTTCTTCTTTGATCTCACCGATTTTTTTCTCTGCCATTCTGTCCACTTATCCTTTGTCAACTTTTGACGCTTTCTGTATAAAATAGGTTCATCACCGGCTTTATTCAGCCTGCACCTGTGGCCACTCCAAAGTAATCTTTCCAAGCTTTCCGCCTCGGAATTCATCAATCAGAAGTGCTGCCGCTTTGCTGTAATCCAATTCGTTTCCTTTGGAAATGCATTTGCGGTTCTCTGCAATCTGCTCTAAAATCTTCACCGGAGTTTGTGTCTCATCTACACCATAGCGGGCTGTTAAAATTCCGGCATAATCTCTTGTCAGAACTTTGATCAGCTCCAGTGACAATTCATCAATATTCAAAATTTCATCTTTGATTGCCCCGATCAGTGCAAGACGCAGTCCAACCATCTGATCTTCAAATTTCGGCCACAAAATTCCCGGTGTATCCAGTAATTCCAGATTTTTGTTCAGTCTGATCCACTGTTTTCCTTTTGTCACACCCGGTTTATTTCCAGTTTTGGCACATGCCTTTCCCGCATAGGAATTGATAAACGTCGATTTTCCAACATTTGGAATTCCGACTACCATCGCACGGACAGGACGATTTAAGATTCCTCTTCTTCTGTCACGCTCAATCTTTTCCTTACAGGCTTCCATTACTACATTTGTAACTGTTTTCATGCCTGTCTTGGTTCTCGCATCCAGACCGACAACATAGTAGCCCATCTTTTTAAAATAGGCTGCCCATTCTTTGTTCTGATTCTCATCAGACAAATCTGATTTGTTCATGATGATCAGTCGCGCTTTATTTTTTCCCAACTCATCAATATCCGGGTTCCGACTGCTTAACGGAATTCTCGCATCCACAAGCTCGATCACCAGATCAATTAATTTTATGTCTTCCTGCATCTGACGTTTTGCTTTCGTCATATGTCCCGGATACCACTGAAACTGCATACTTTTTCCTCACTTTTCTTATATAAATCCAAATTTTTTCCACGGAGATACACGGAACCATGCTTTTCCAATAATGTAATCTTTTTTCACATTTCCAATATTGGCATAGCGACTGTCCTCACTGTTATTGCGGTTATCTCCAAGGACAAAATATTCATCATCCTCAAGTTTTAGTTCCTCCGATGCAAGCCCTGCCTCCTCGATGGCAGACACATCTACTTTCTCATCAAAAAGTTCCCCATTCACATAAACAGCACCATTTTGAATCAATACCGTGTCTCCCGGCACTGCAATCACGCGCTTTACATAGTAATGTGATTTTTCATTCCCGTTTGGAAGAAACACAATAATGTCATTCGGCTTTGGATCGGACACCTTATAAATGAACCGATTTACCAGAATTTCGTCTCCGCTTTCCAATGTTTCTGACATGGACTGCCCCACCACGCTGGTTCGCAATCCGATAAAATATACAAATGTAAAAGCAATGACCAGAGTAATCAAAATCTCAACTGTCCAGCTTAAGATTTCCTTTACAATGGTCATGTTTACTTTTTTCTTTCTTCTTCCGAAATTTAGTCCACTCCGTCTTCTTCTCACTTTTGCTTTCCTCTGCTCTATCGTCTGTATACAAATACACGTTATAGATTACCACAAAGCACGTTTGTGTGCAATTCGAGAATCGGATTTTCCAGATTTTATAAATATATTATTCCGCCCCTTTACCGGTAAAGCGCCGTCTCAACAAGTACCCCGATCACCAGATAACGATGATTTCGCTCACCGCTTACACAGGTGGAAAGTGTGATAAGTCTGTCATCCTCTCCGATTTCCATATCCTCCCGGACGTGTAATTTATTGTCAGAAACTTTTTCTCTGACATCCGCCAAAAACTGATCTCTGTCGTCCTTACTGCTGATCACATACTCTGACGGAATGTACACATCTGTAAACTTCGCCGCCTCGTAGATTTCATAAGTCAGACGTTCATTTTCCGTATACACATAAATATACGGATGCCCGTCAAAAAACGTTTCATCCTCAAAGCTGTGAATACTTCCAAACATGGAACCATTTTTCATGTTATGTCCATATAGTACCGTATTATAATCCGAGAAATCTTTCCGGTTACATTGATTGGTGTAAATGCAGCCCGGATATCCCTTGCTGTGGTCTAAGTTATAATCCAGATAATAATTGTCTGTCTCAGACTGTAACAGCGGATAGTCTACCTGCGTTCCCGGCACAACGATCCATGCGTAAATATCTTGATTCTGTTCATGCAACTGTCCGAAATCATAGACCGGATCACAGTAGATCACTGTTTCTTCTGTGCTCTCCTCTGTCTCCGGCTCTGCGATAACCGTCTCTGTTGCAGCACTTAACGTCTCTTCCTGCCGGAGTTTTTCGTACTCCAGCTCCCGCTGTTTCACACTCCAGTGATGATAGATCAGATAGCCTCCACAACACACGGCAATGGCACAGAGTATCAGCACAACTGTCCAATCGGCTGTTTTTCTCCGCCTTAATGCTCTCCGTTCTTTTTTCCTCTTTTCCCGCAATGTACTCATTTATTTCTGCTCCTCGTAAAATAAATCAATGATCGTCTGCTGTACTGCCTCGTCATCTAAATAATACTCTTCATATTGTTCTCCCATCTGGATATTCCCCTGTAAAATCTGCATATTTTCCTCATCAAAATTACAGCCTGAAAGTTCTGTCGATATATATAGCACCTCGTCCGTTGAAATATCTGTCAACATATAGTCTGACAACTGGCTCATCAGATTTACTGCCAATGCAGGGTTCTGTGCTAACGTTTTCTTAGCCTGACTGATAAATGCTTTTAAATATCTTTTCTGTCGTCCAATCCTGCTATACGCACTGCCGCTTACCGTGATATCTCTTCCCTGCACAAACTCCTGCGCCTCTTCTCCCTGCAAATGTACCGTCGCACCCTTTTTGAACTTTGCATTATATAAGGTATAATCATCATCCATCTCAACCGTAACACCGCCGACTGCATCATTCACAGTTCCTATACAGCTTAAATTCATTGCGACATATCCATTGATCGGCACTTCATTTTTTAAAATATCTGCAACCTGCCCAATAACCAGTGAACAGCTTTTTTCCTGCCCATCGGCATACGCATACTGCAATGCCAGTTGCCCGGTAAACGCACCCATTTCATTTCCATTTTCATCACACGCCACAATGCTCACCATTGTATCTCTCGGTATTGCCAGAATGCGTATATTGGAATGTTCAAAATCAAGGGAAACCAGAAAGACTGCATCCGCCTGCCCGACACTTCCACCATCATCATCACGTTCCCACATTGCCTCTTCTTTGTCCACGCCAATGCATAAAATATTTACGATATCTTTTCTGTATTGATATGTTGTTCCATGATAATCAATCGTATTCTGAAAAGACGCCATCTCCTCAAAGACATCATGCTGTTCTGCTGCAATATTTGCTTCCAGATTCTTTTTTCCTTTATATCTTACCAGAAAAAATAGTAACACGAATATACCTAATATAACAATTACAACCATAATTTTCCAATACTTTTTTATCAGCTTTTTCATAATTTCACCTAAAAAAAGAAAAGCTATATGCCACTATGACATATAGCCTTACTTTTATGACTTATCAAATACGATCTTATTTTGTATAGTTCATTCTACGTCTTGCATATACAACAGCACCTGTTGCTGCGATTACAACTACAAGAATCATTGCCATATTCATTCCTGCATCAGCAGTTTTTGGTGAAGTTGCTGCTGCATTTGTATCTGCTACAGAAGCAACAAATACAGGAGAAAGGGATGTAAATTTTGCATATACAACACCGTCTGCAACATTTGTCACAGGTACATTTTCCCATACACCAGCAGAGGTAAGATGGGCAACGACTACAGTATCGCCAGCTTTAATTCCTGCAACAGAAATTGCAATTGGATTGGATAAATCTGTAGCTGTCAGTTCATAAGTTCCGTATACACCACTCTTATAAGAATAGTTTAAACCTAAAACACTGTTGATCATTGTCTGAACAGCTGCTGCTTTTTTCTCAACTTTCTGTTCAGCTGTCAATGTTGTGTCATTGTCAATTGCTGCCATATCTGTGAAATATCCACTTAATTTTTCTTTCTGAACATCGTTCAATGCATCCTGTGTGATTGCTTTCTGCTCTACTTTTACTTCTGTTGCTGCTGTAGTTGTCTGTGATGTTGTTGTATTGGAATTATTTGCAGAAGGGCTTCCCGCTGCTAATGTTGTTACGCTTGCTCCTAAACAAAGTACCATAGATAATACTACTGCTGCTAATTTCTTTTTCATATCTTTTGTCCTCCAAAATTTAATGATTAGGATTTTTCATCCCTTAAACACTAAACCCATTCTACCCCCCCCCCTTGAAAAATTTGTCAATGTAAAACATTGCCAATTTTTCATAGCTTACGTCATAGATTTTTGTATATTTTTTTGTGGACACATAAATATAAAAAAGCCATAGAAAAAGCGGCTGCTCTCTCTATGGCTCACGCATGCATTGAACTATTTTACTAATTCTTTCACTTTAGCTTTCTTACCAACACGGTCTCTTAAGTAGAATAATTTAGCTCTTCTTACTTTACCAGCACGAACAACTTCTACTTTTTCAACGTTTGGAGAATGTAATGGCCAGGTTTTCTCAACGCCACATCCGTTAGAAATCTTTCTAACTGTGAATGTTTCACGGTTGCTTCCACCCTGTCTCTTAATTACAACACCTTCGAAAACCTGGATTCTTTCACGGTTTCCTTCTTTGATTTTACCGTAAACTTTTACAGTATCACCAACACGGAATTCAGGTACTTCAGCTTTTAACTGTTCTGCTTCAATGCTTTTAATAATTTCACTTGCGTTCATTTTGTGACCTCCTATTATTTGGATGTTCTTAATACGCCTATTCGTAACAGAGGACCATCTCCTTTATTCACAACTCGTTTACATTACCATGCTTTTACAGAAAAGTCAAGAACTTTTCACATTTTACAACAAATAAATAACACTGATGATCCAGAACGCTATTCCAATCGCAACCGCAGCAATCCCAATCCAGAATCCGGCATATGCCATTTTAGATTTTGCCTCCGACATGGTCTTCTTCCCCAGAATAATCGCTGCAATTCCAAAGAGAATTCCAAAAAGCGGAGAAAGAAAAGCAATGACCAGTGCTGCCATGCCAAGCGTTAATACCCATATTGATTTTGTATAGTGATTCATATCAAAACCCGCTCCTTCTCTCGTAACATTTTCATATGATCTTCACCGCAAATATAAAGCCCTGGCAAACAGTTACAGATACTCCTGATATTTCATCTGCTCTTTTTTCGTGAGTTCCGCTTTTTTCAACAGATCCGGTCTGCGCTCAATTGTCCGCAAGATTGCCTGTTCTCTCCGCCATTCATCTACTTTTTTATGATCACCGGACAACAGGATGGAAGGAACTTTTTTCCCCATCCACTCTTCCGGGCGGCTGTACTGTGGATATTCCAGCAGATTACCTTCAAATGATTCCGTGGAACCCGATTCATCATTCGTAAGAACCCCGGGTACCATGCGCGAGATTGCATCCACCATGACCATCGCAGGAAGTTCCCCTCCTGTGAGCACATAATCGCCAATCGAAACATAATCGGTCACAATCTCTTCTAGCACACGCTCATCGATCCCTTCATAATGACCACATAATAAAATCAGATCTTTTTCCTGTGCCAGATCCTTTGCCATCGGCTGTGTGAATGTCGGTCCCTGCGGTGTCAGATAAACTGTCCTTGGTTTATATCCAATACGATCCACAACCGACTTCCACGCATCATATACCGGCTGTGCCTGCATGAGCATACCTGCACCGCCTCC
>ENA-OPAC01000755-OPAC01000755.1-human-gut-metagenome-genome-assembly--contig:-NODE-755-length-17403-cov-2.645780_pt1 | contig 17403 bp, 10 predicted proteins | sample MGYA00241052_ERZ501420 | MGnify/ENA primary metagenome ERZ501420 (study PRJEB25962, sample SAMEA2042513) | human gut metagenome | biome: human gut; feature: human-associated habitat; material: faeces... | reverse complement strand
CTGCCGTTGCCGGTGGCGTAAGGCCACCAGCAGACAGCAGCTGATTGCTTGTAATGCTTCATTATCTGCTGCTTCAGCAATAATACCCGAAAAAGCTGTGCAGGCGTTTTGTTCTCTGCCGTCACGCAGAGCAATACATGTTTCTAAAATAAGTTCTGTTACCATATTTCTACAGGTTAATATCGCCTTCGTAGACGTCACCGGAAACAGGATCCACTGTTACCAGCAGGCCGTCGGCCAGCTTGGAGGTTGCTTTTTCCGCGCCTACGATAACAGGCAGGCCGCAGGTTACGGCAACAATAGCAGTGGAGGATGTCAGGCCGCCCTCTTCAGCGATAATCGCTGCTGCCTGCGGTACAAACTCGTCATTCAGCACATCAACTACAAGGATATCACCCTTTTGGAGCTTGTCCTTGAAGTCTGCCGCAGTTCTGCCTACGCAGATACGGCCGGTGACAGTCTTGCTGCCGATACCGGTACCGCTGAGCAGCTTGGTACCCACTGTAACCACCTTAATCAGATTTGTACTGCCCGGAGTACCGATAGGCACGCCGGCAGTTATAACAACAGATGCGCCGTCCTTAATTACGGAGTGATGCAGAGCACACTGCAAAGACAGCTCAATCATTTTATCAGTATTTGTGGAGTATGGCCCCAAAAGCGGCAGCACACCCCAATAAAGCTGCATCGCACGCACACGCTCAGGCAAGCGTGATACAGCAACAACAGTACATTGAGGCTTATATTTGGCAATCATACGTGCCGTAAAGCCTGATTCGGTAATCGTAAGAATAGTATCTGCCTTTATTTCCTGAGAAATCTGTACGGTAGCATGGCTGATAGCGTCGGTAGAATGAATGCGCTCGCTGATGCCCTTCTTTTGGAAGATATGCACATAATCAAGCGCATTTTCCGTGCGAACGGCAATCTTGGCCATCGTCTGCACCGCCTCCAGCGGATATTTGCCGCTGGCAGTTTCGCCGCTCAGCATAATAACGTCGCTGCCGTCGAAAATAGAGTTGGCAACGTCGCTGGCTTCGGCACGGGTTGCACGGTAGCTGTTAATCATGCTTTCCAGCATCTGCGTAGCCGTAATAACAGGCTTGCCCGCCTTATTGCAGCGCGCAATGATATCCTTCTGTACCAGCGGTACATCCTCGGTCGGAATCTCTACGCCCAGATCGCCTCTGGCAACCATAATGCCGTCGGATACGCCGATAATTTCATCGATATGCTGCACACCGGCCTCATTCTCGATTTTGGAAATAATCCCGATAGAAGAGCCTGCTTCCTCAAGCACCTTACGGATAGCGATAACATCATCGGCCTTCTGCACAAAAGATGCCGCAATATAATCCATATCATGCTCGACAGCAAAAAGAATATCTGCCCTGTCCTGCTCCGACAAGAATGGCAGCTTCAGCTCAATGCCGGGGCAAGCCACGCGCTTACGCGAGCTCAGCTCACCGCCGTTGACCACCTTGGTATAAATTCTGCAGCCGTCAATGCGTACAACCTTTAAGGAAAGCAGTCCGTCGGCCAGCAGAATATTGCTGCCGATTTCTACCTCCTGCGGCAGACCTGCATAATTAACGTGTGCCATATGGCGGTCGCCCAGGTATTCTTCTGTAGTCAGGCAGAAATCATCGCCCTCGTTCAGCTCGATTTTGCTTTCAGCAAACATGCCCAGGCGCATTTCCGGGCCCTTGGTATCGGCAATCGTAGCAATTACCTTACCGGCCTCTTCTGCTGCCTGACGCACCAGCTGCAGCCTTTTGCCATGGTCCTCATGATTACCGTGCGAAAAGTTGAAGCGTGCCAAGTCCATGCCTGCAAGCATCATCTTACGCAGCAGCTCTACATTGTCCGTGCTGGGACCTACTGTACAGATAATCTTCGTTTTCTTCATCAGGACTGCGCCTCCTCAGTACTGAAACTTATTCTCACACAAAACCTCATAGGCATCCTCTGCCTCCGAAACCGGCAGACAGATTTCATAAGCCTTGTTATGCTTGCCGCCGGCGCTTTTCAGCTGTACCAAAAAGCCGTTTTCCGTCAGCATTTGCTTTATTTTTTTGGCTTGTTCCTCAGTGTGGGCAATATAAATTGTTTTCCACATACTAGAATGCCTCCTGTAAATCAGGTAATTGGATTATGCCTTGTAAGCTTTGATTTTTTCAATCAGCTTCGGCAGGATTACATTTACATCACCTACGATGCCATAATGAGCAACGGTGAAAATCGGTGCCTCTGCATCCTTGTTGATAGCGATGATGATATCGCTGTCCTTCATGCCGGACAGATGCTGGATTGCACCGCTGATGCCGCAGGCAAAGTAGATATGCGGAGTAACGGATTTACCGGATTGGCCGACCTGTTGGGAGTGAGTCAGCCAGCCTTCGTCGATAGCGGCACGGGTGCCTGCTACTGCGGAATTTTCAAAGAGAGCAGCCAGCTGTTCCAGCACGTCGAATTTCTCCTTGCTGCCGAAGCCACGGCCGCCTGCTGCGATCATATCAGCTTCATCAATCTTAACAGCGTTTTCACTGCTCAGAGCTTCTTTTTTAACCAGTTCAACACGGCTTACAGCGCCTGCTTCCGGAACAAAGGCAATAACCTCACCGGTGCGGGTGTTGTCCAATTCAGCCGGTTTGAATACTTTAGGACGAACGGTACCCATTTGCGGACGGTTAACGTCGCAGATGATGGTAGCGCAGATATTGCCACCCAGTGCGGGACGAGTCCAGGCAACAAGCTTGTCATCGGTTACATCCAGAGCAGTGCAGTCAGCGCACAGGCCGGTATGCAGACGTGCTGCAACACGCGGAGCCAGGTCACGGCCGTCATCGGTAGCACCGAACATAATGGAAGCCGGATCATATTTCTTGGACAGCTGGCAGATAGCATCGGTATATAACTCGGTATCGTAATCTGCATATTTAGCATCCTCAATAACATAAACAACATCAGCACCGGCAGCAATCAGCTGCTGCGGCAGCTCGCCTGCAACAGCGGTCACCAGTACCGCACAGCATTTTTCCTCCAGCTTGGCACACAGCTCTTTGGCAGCGCCCAACAGCTCAAAGGTAACATTCATCAGCTGACCATTTTCCTGTTCAGCAATAACCCACATATTTACACACTCCTATTCGTTATCTTCAGTATCGTCAGTTTCGGCAATAGCTATAGCCTCCATGGGACATTCGCGGATGCAGGCACCGCAGCAGACACACTGCTGCATATCAATCTGCGCCTTGCCCTCACGCAGCGTCGCAGCGCCCATCGGGCAGACTGCCACACATTCCTCACAGCCACAGCAGAGCTGCCTGTTTACTTTTATCAGCATGGTTCACCTTAGCGGGTAATAACCTCTGCCTTAACCAGCTTTTCAAACAGCATATCTACTGCTGCATCAGCATCTTCTTCGGTAATGATTTCGCCGTTGATTTCAGGCGGGGTCGGGGTGAAGGCTTTTTTAACCTTAGTCGGAGAGCCCTTCAGGCCTACGGTTGCAGGATCAAGATCCAGGTCAGCAACAGTCAGAGTAGGAATCTGTGCCTTACGTGCTTTCATTTTGCCCTTAATGCTGGCAAAACGCGGCTCTTTTTCGGATTTGGTTACGGTAACCAGCAGCGGTGCAGCACAAGCCAGAGTCAGCTGGTAGTTTTCGTTTTCACGGACAACAACAAATTTACCGTCAGCATAGTTCAGGCTCAGAGCGCCGGTAATCTGCGGAATTCCCAGATGCTCGGCCATTTCCGGGCCAACCTGTGCGGTATCGCCGTCTACTGCCTGCTTGCCGCAGAGTACAAGGTCGAACTCGCCCAGATGTTTAACAGCAGCAGCCAAAGCAAGGCTGGTTGCCAGAGTATCACTGCCGCCCAAAACGCGGTCGCTCAGCAGAACGCCGTCATCAGCACCCATAGCGATTGCTTCCTTCAGAATATCGGTTGCCTGGGGCAGGCCCATGGTCAGTACAGTTACCTTAGCGCCTTCCTTATCCTTCAGGCACAGTGCTACCTCCAATGCCTGACGGTCATAGGGGTTCATAATATTTTCTACACCCGTACGGTCCAAGGTATTGGTTTCGCGGTTAAATTTTACTTTTGCCGTATCCGGCACTTGTTTTAAACAAACGAGAATATTCATTTGCTGCCTCCTTAAGCTTATTACAGGAGCTGCTGCTCCGGCTTTTTTACATTCTTCTCTTTATTTTAGCATTTTTGTACTTAAACTTGCAAGTATATCATGAAAGTTTATGAAAAACAGCTCAAATAATTACATCAATCTTTCTTTACCACACAGTTTTCACCAAGTATTTTGACCACATCCTCGGCAAAGCCCGGTGCTTCGCTGTTCACCCAGAAGTTGGGCGTTGTCTTGATAAGCTTACGCGAGCCCATCAGCTGCAGGTATACGCAGTCATCGCCCTTGTATTTTTTGAACAGCTGCATCAGCTCACGCTGCACCAGCGGATTTTCCAAATGCGCCTCGATACGCAGACGAATTTCCGTAGGCGGCTTCGATGGCAGGGCGCGCACGCTGTTGGCAATAATCTTGCTTTCGCGCTCGTCAACGCTGAAGCGTCCCTCAATCGCCACAATACTGTCTTCATAGATATCCTTGACATTTGTATGATAAGCCTGCGGGAAAACGATAATCGGGAAGCGTCCGCTGAAATCCTCCAGCGTCAGAAGAGCCATCGTATCGCCGCGCTTGGTATTTTTTATCACACAATCCGTAATAATACCGGCCACACGCACGAACTGTCCGTCCTGCACCTGCGTTTCACCGCCGAACTGATGCAGCGGCATGAAGCGCTGCAGCATTTGCTTGTAATCGCTCAGCGGATGGTCGGTAACGTAAAAGCCGATGATTTCCTTTTCGTTCTGCAGAATAAGCTGCTTGGGGATTTCCGGCAGCGGCGGCAGCTTGATTTCCGTCACGCCGAAGCTGTCATCTCCGAACAGTCCCAGCTGGCCGTTGGCCTTGTCCCTCTGGCAGGCAGCGCCCAAATCAATCGCCTGGTCCATAATAGCCAGCATCTGCGAGCGTCTGGCGCCGAAGGAATCCATTGCGCCGCATTTAATCATATTTTCGATAACACGCTTGTTGACCATGCGCATATTCACACGGCAACAGAAATCCGTCAGGCTCTTGAACGGACCGCTCTCGTTGCGGGCGCTGATAATTGCATCGACTGCGGCATCACCGGTATTTTTGATGCCTGCCAGGCCGAAGCGGATGGATGCATTCTGATGTACCGTAAAGTTGTGACCGCTTTCGTTGACATCCGGCGGCAGGATTTTGACATTATCATTACGGCAGACGTTGATATACCAGCTCACCTTATCCGCATCACCGATAATGCTGTTGAGGAAGGCCGCATAGAATTGCGGACGCCAGTGCGCCTTCAGATAAGCGGTTTCATAGGCTACCAGCGCATAGGCAACGGAGTGCGATTTGTTGAAGCCATAGCCGGCAAAGTGCTGCAAGAGCGAAAAAATCTGGTCGCTCAGCTCTTCCGGGATATCATGCAGCTTTTTGGCGCCATCGATGAAGGACTGGCGCATGGAATCCAGCTCCTTGGCCTTCTTCTTACCCATCGCGCGACGCAGGATATCTGCCTGACCAAGCGTAAAGCCTGCCAGCGCAGATGTTATCTGCATAACCTGCTCCTGATACAGAATAACGCCGTAGGTATCCTTCAAAATTGGCTCCATCAGCGGGTGCAGCACCTTAGCTGTGCGCTGCCCATGACGGCCGGCGATAAAATCTTCTGCCATACCGGTACCAAGAGGCCCGGGGCGGTACAGTGCCACCAGCGGAATCAGATCCTCAAAGCTTTCCGGCGCCAGGTCCACAACCAGCTTGGTGATGCCGGCCGACTCCAGCTGGAAGACGCAGGACGTTTCACCGCGTCGCAGCATGGCGCAGGTCGCCTCATCTGCCAATGGAATGTTATCAATATCAACCTCTTCACCAGTAGTTTCGCGGATAAAGCGAATGCAGTCACCGATAACTGTCAGCGTGCGCAGGCCTAAAAAATCCATTTTCAGCAGGCCCAGCTCTTCTACCTTATTCTTATCGTACTGGGTGATGACGCCACCATCACTGCCCTGCTGCAGCGGTACGTAATTTTTCATATTATGCGGTGCGATAATAACGCCGGCGGCGTGCGTGCCTGCGTTACGCGGCAGGCCCTCTACGCTTTGCGCAAGGTCAATCAGCTTCTTGACCTCCGGGCGCGTGTCGTACGCCTGACGGAAATCCTTGCTGCCGTTCAGCGCCTTCTCCAGCGTAATGCCCAGCTCACGCGGAATCAGCTTGGCGATTTCGTCTACCTCACCGTAGCTCATGCCCAGTGCCTTGCCCACGTCGCGCACTGCCGCGCGCGCCTGCAGTGTGCCGAAGGTAATAATCTGCGCCACACGCTCCTGTCCGTAACGGCGCACCACATAATCCAGCACCTGATTGCGCTTCACATAGCAGAAGTCGGTATCAATATCAGGCATGCTGACGCGTTCAGGATTCAGGAAGCGTTCGAACAGCAGATGATAACGCAAGGGCTCGATATTCGTTATACGCAGCAGATAGGCCACGATACTGCCTGCGGCACTGCCACGACCCGGCCCGACCGGAATATCATGGCTGCGGCAATAATTGATAAAATCCCAGACAATGAGGAAGTAGCAGGCGTAGCCCATCGTATTGATGATGTCCAGCTCAAAATCCAGACGCTTGCGGACCTTCTCATCCACAACCTCATAGCGCTTAGGTAAAGCCTCCTCGCATAAGTGACGCAGATAGCTTACGGCATCATAGCCCTCCGGCACAGGGAACTCCGGCAGCAGCAGATGACCGAACTCCATCTTCACGTTGCAGCGGTCGGCAATTTTATTGGTATTGCTCAAAGCCTCCGGACAATCGCCGAACAGTGCCTCCATCTCATCATAGCTTTTCAGATAATAGCTGTCGTTATTAAAGCGCATACGGTCAGGCTCATCAACCGTACTCGTCGTCTGAATGCACAGCAGAATATCCTGCGCTGCGGCATCCTTTTGCTGCACATAATGCAAATCGTTTGTCGCTACCAGGCCAAGACCGAACTCCTGCGCCAGCTGCTTCAGTTCCGCGCTGACCTTGTGCTCCTCATCAAGGTCATGGTCCTGAATTTCCAGAAAGTAGTTTTCCTTGCCGAAAATGTCTATATATTCCTGAATGCAGCGACGTGCTCCCTCCAGGTTGTCCTGCAAAATCATCTGCGGCACCTCGCCGGCAACGCAGGCACTGAGGCAGATAACGCCCTCGTGATACGTTCGCAGCACGTCCTTGTCTACGCGTGGTTTATAATAAAAGCCCTCCAGCTGACCGATGCTGACAATCTTCATCAGGTTATGGTAGCCCGTATCGTTCTCCGCCAGCAAAATTAAATGGTACATGCCACGGTTATTTTTTTCCAGATGCGAGCCCTTCGCAAGATACACCTCGCAGCCGATAATCGGCTTAATGCCTGCCTTGGTGCACTCCTGGTAAAATTCCACCGCACCGTACATCGCGCCGTGGTCGGTAATCGCCAGGCTGTCCATGCCCAACTCCTTCGCATAGGCCACCAGCTCAGGGATTTTCGAAGCGCCGTCCAGCAAACTGTATTCCGTATGTACATGTAAATGAGTAAAGCGTTTTGTCATCTCTTGCTCCTTAAATTTAAAGACCGCTACCGCGCAAATCCGCGGCAAATGTATGTAAAACTATTCTAGCATTACAGATAAAATTCCTGCCTAAAACTGAAAAAACATACAACCGTGAATTCACAATTCGTTCGTTGTATGTTCTCTTTATCTATGTTACAATATGTTCAGACTTTGGACAATCGTGCTTACGGGTGGGCATTGCCATCATTCTCCAACAGAATGGAGGTGATGCCTATGAAGAACTACGACTTTAAGGACCTGATGGCCTTTGGCGTATTCATTCTGGCGTTGCTGACATTTATTTTTCAGTTCAGTAAATAACCCAGACATAGGAAAACCGCCCCTAAACTTTGCCTAGTGACAGGGCGGTTCTTCCGCAATAAAAGCTTTGGCAACCCACCGACGTGGGCGGTTGTCCTTTGTCTATAATATAGCATATTACGCTGCTTTTTGCAAGCAAACCGCTTGCCGCAAAAGCAGCTTTTTTGCTTCTATTCACCTTCCTTGCCCCATGCTAAACCGATGAGTAAAAAGAACAGATTATACACGAGCGCCGGCAGCAGACTGTTGATTTCCCAAGGACTGATATACTTCCAGAAAAGTGCCGCAAAAATACCTGCGCCCATAGCAGCCACGCCCATTGAAGCGCGTACCCTCCCCGGGAAGAAAATGCAGAACGTCAGCGGCAGAAAGATACCGCTGCCCCGCAGCGCCATGGAGAGATAATTCCACTCCAGCACCGACGAATCAAGGTGCATAAAGACAAACACCATCGCAGCGACAGAAACGGCCAGCACGCTCAGGCGGCTTGCCCACAGCTGGCCTGCAGACGTAGCCTTAAGCCAGATTTTGCTGACGATATCACGCGAAATCATCGTACCTACGCCCAGCGCCAGGCCGGCAATTGAGCCCAGGGCCGAAAGCAGCACGGCGCCCAGACCGATACCGCCAAGCCATTGCGGCAGATAGGTAACGAGATACAGCGGCAGTGCGTCAATAGAATTTATCTCCGGATGATGCAGATGCATGAACATACCGATCATTACTGACGGCAATCCCACGGGAATTACTATCAGCGCGGCAGCACAGCAGCCGACAGCTGCAGTTTTGGTATCGCGCGCCGAAAACAGCGCCTGCACATAGGTCTGCGTAGAAATAACACCCACAATCATCGAACCGAGGCTGACAAGACCGTCCTCCACGCCGCGTCCGAAAAGGCTGAACCAGGGATATGCTGCGAAGCTCTGCGTCAGGCCCTGCCAATGTCCCATATCGGCATAGGCCAGCAAGCCGCCGACAAAAATGCTGGCAAAAATCAGCACAATCTTAAAAATGCCGGCCATACCGCTGCTGCTGAGGCCGCCGAAAAACACCAGCAGCAAAGTAACAGCGATAACAATTGCCGCTGCAGCCAAAAGCGGTACACCGAACAAGCCGGCAATCAGATGCAGCGCCGTAAGCGTGCTTGCTACAATACTGAAAAAAATGCCGGCGCAGGCGCTGAAGGTCGCCAGCCACCCCGCAGGCTTGCCGTAATCCGTAACGAGAAATTCCGCTACTGTGGTCAGTGAGCTGCGGCGCAAAGGCACAGCATAAAACGCCGCCATCAGCAAAAGTGCGATACCGCTGCCCAGCGTAAACCACCAGGCAGTCAACCCCAGCTTGAAGCCAAGCTGCGCCGTACCAACGGTAGCAGCGCCGCCGACAATCGTACCGATAATCGTGCCCGCGACAAGGCCTGCGCCCGAGCTGCGGCCGCCTACGTTATAATCATCGGCAGACTTTACCCTTCTGGCTGCCAAAAGCCCCGGGAGCAGCGTCACCAGAAGCGTTACAGCCAGGCTGATATAATGTGTAGCAGTAAGCTGCATATCCAACCCTCCAATATTTTAAGCTGCCGGATGCAAACGTTCTGCCGACAGCATTAATGCTAAAAATCTCAGTATTAGTATAACACAAAAAATACGGCAAAAAAAGCATAGCCCCCGCAAGAATGCTTTGCTGCGGCAGCAGACGAAAAAAGCGCTTGCAAGCTTGTTTTGCTCAGATTGTTACACAAAAACTATCTTCTTTATTATTGCGAAATTCAGCTTTTTTCTGTATAATATAGTTTATACCTTTATATATTTAGTGTATGCTTTTTGGAGGAAAATTATGAGCCGTTTAAGAATCGAAACACCCGACCAGGCCCAGCTTACGGTCGAGCGCTTGTACAAGGACCTGGAACGACACATCATCGCCAGCCCCCCGGGACTGTGCCCTGTTGATCTGCAGCTGTCGTTCCTCAAAGTCTGCCACGCACAAACCTGTGGCAAATGCGTACCCTGTCGCGTAGGTCTCGCGCAGCTGCAGAATCTCATGGAAGACGTGCTCGCCGGCAAGGCTGACATGCACACTCTGGATTTAATCGAAAGCACCGCGCAAAACGTTGCCAACAGCGCTGACTGTGCCATCGGCTTCGAAGCAGCCAAAATGGTTTTGGCCGGTCTTGAAGGCTTCCGTGAAGATTACATTAACCACATAAAGAAGGGCAAATGCTCTGTCAACGTCCATCATTCTATCCCCTGCGTTGCTCTGTGCCCGGCACAGGTTGATATCCCCGGCTACATTGCATTGGTCGGCGCTGGCCGTTATGCCGACGCTGTTAAGCTCATCCGCAAGGATAACCCCTTCCCTACTGCCTGCGGTCTTATCTGCGAGCATCCTTGCGAAGCACGCTGCCGCCGCAGCATGATTGATGCTCCCATCAACATCCGCGGTCTGAAGCGTATGGCTGTTGACAATGCGCCCAGCAACACTGTGCCGCTGCCCGAAAAACAGCCTGCTACCAACAAACGTATCGCCATCATCGGCGGCGGCCCCAGCGGTATGTCCGCAGCCTACTATCTGGAGCTGATGGGACATCATGCTGTTGTGTTTGAAGAAAAGAGCAAGCTCGGCGGCATGCTGCGCTACGGCATTCCTGCCTACCGCTTCCCGCGTGAACGTCTGCAGGAGGATTTGGACGCCATTTTGTCCACCGGCGTAGAAGTACATCGCAACACCAGAATCGGCAACGAGGAGGGGGATATCCCCTTCGAAAAGCTGCGTGAGGAATTTGACGCAGTTTATATTGCCATCGGTGCCCACACCGACAAGAAAATCGGTATTGAAGGCGAGAATTCCCACGGTGTTATCAGTGCGGTAGAAATGCTGCGCAACATCGGCGAAGAAAAAATGCCTGACTTTAAGGATAAAACCGTTGTCGTTATTGGCGGCGGCAACGTTGCTATGGACTGCACCCGCAGCTCCATCCGTCTCGGTGCCAAAAAGGTTATCATCGCCTATCGCCGTCGTCAGGACGACATGACCGCGCTGCCCGAGGAAATCGAAGGTGCTATTGCCGAGGGCGCTGAGTTGTACGGCCTGAAGGCTCCGCACCACATCGAAGCAGATGCAGAAGGTAATGTGGCTGCTCTCTGGGCTGAGCCGCAAATCATCGGTCCTATCGATGCCTGGGGACGTGCACGTCCTATTCACGCCGACGTAGAGCTGGAGCGCATTCCCTGCGACGTTATCGTTGTTGCTATCGGTCAGGGCATTGAGCTGCGTCCGTTCGAAGAAGCCGGCATCAAAATCAAACGCGGTACTATTTCCGCACTCTCCAGCAGTGAGCTTGCCAACAATGAAGGCATCTTCGCCGGTGGCGACTGCGTAACCGGTCCTGCAACCGTAATCCGTGCTATTGCTGCCGGTAAGGTTGCTGCCGCTAATATTGATGAATATTTGGGCTATAACCACACCATTTCCTGTGATGTAGTTATTCCCGACCCGTCTATTGACGATAAACGTCCCTGCGGCCGTATCCAGATGCACGAAACCGAAGCAGGCGAACGTAAACATACCTTTGAGCCGATTGAATGCGGCATGACCAAGCAAGAAGCCTGCCAGGAAGCAGGACGCTGCCTGCGCTGCGACAAATTCGGCTTCAGCACACTGAAAGGAGGCAGAACCTTAAAATGGTAAACCTCACAATCGACGGACAAAAAGTTTCCGTTCCCCAGGGAACAACAATCATGCAGGCTGCTGCCACCGTCGGCATCGAAATCCCCCGCCTGTGTTATCTTAAAGGCATCAACGAAATCAGTGCCTGCAAGGTCTGCGTAGTTGAAATTCAGGGACAGAACCGTGTAGTTACCGCCTGCACAACTCCGGTACAGGAAGGTCTGGTAGTTTATACCAACTCCCCTAAGGCCCGCAGCATCCGCCGCACCAACGTGGAGCTGATTTTATCCCAGCATGACTGCATGTGCGCTACCTGCGTGCGCAGTGGCAACTGCAGCCTGCAGACTTTGGCTAATGACCTGGGCATTTACGATATTCCCTATGAGCGCGATGTTGTTGACACTCCCTGGAACCAGGAGTTCCCGCTCATCCGCGATTCCAAAAAATGCATCAAATGCATGCGCTGCGTCCAGATTTGTGACAAGGTGCAAAAGCTGCATATCTGGGACGTACAGAACACCGGCTCACGTACAACCGTAGACGTTGCCGGCAATGTTTCCATTGAGGACAGTGACTGCAGCCTCTGCGGTCAGTGTATCACCCACTGCCCCGTTGGCGCGCTGAAGGAGCGTAACGACGTTCCCAAAATTTATGACGTACTGGCTGACACCAGCAAGGTAACTGTAGTGCAGGTTGCGCCTGCAGTACGCACCGCCTGGGCCGAAGCCTTCAACCTGCCGCCCGAGCTGGCAACCGAAGGCCGCATGGTTGCCGCACTGAAGAAGATTGGCTTCGACTATGTTTTCGACACCTGCTATGCTGCCGACGTTACCATCATGGAGGAAGCAAGCGAGCTATTAGAGCATCTGCAAAAGCCGCAGGACCACAGCTGGCCGATGTTCACCTCCTGCTGCCCCGGCTGGGTAAGCTATGTAAACAAAACTCATCCGTACTTCGTGCCTAACCTTTCCACCACCAAATCTCCGCAACAGATTTTCGGTGCGCTGGCAAAATCTTATTTTGCACAGAAGAAGGGCCTGAAGCCGAAGGAAATCTGCTCTATTTCCATCATGCCCTGCGTTTCCAAAAAACGCGAGGCCGCACTCTTCTCTATGCGCAGCAGCGGCACCCATGATGTAGATATCGTACTCACCACGCGCGAGCTTATCCGCCTGCTGCGTGCCGAGCACATCAACCCGGCAATGCTGGGCGAACTGCCCTTTGATAATCCGCTGGGTCAGAGCACCGGCGCTGCAGTTATCTTCGGTGCCAGCGGCGGCGTTATGGAAGCAGCACTGCGTACTGCCTACCATGTAATCGAAGGCAAGGAAGCTCCTGAAGATGCCTTCACCGACGTTCGTGGTACGGAAGGCCGCAAGGTACGCGAATTCACCCTCGGCGGCGCAACACTGCGTACCTGTACGGTAAGCGGCCTGGGCAATGCAGGCAAGCTGCTTGACGAGCTGAAAGCAGGCAAGGTTCATTATGACTTCGTGGAAGTTATGGCCTGCCCCGGCGGCTGTGTTGGCGGCGGCGGTCAGCCGATTCATGACAGCGAAGAGCGTGCCGATGTACTGGGCAATAAGCTCTATGCCATCGACAGCAACCGTCCTATGCGCCAGTCCCACAACAATCCGGATGTACAGGAGCTTTATAAGGACTTCCTGGAAAAACCGCTGAGTGAAAAGGCAGAGCAGCTGCTGCACTCCGACCATGTAAAAGAGCATAATTATATGTAATAGAAAACGGGAAGAAGAAAACGACTCGCAAACTGCAATGTCTTCATTAGAGAGGCAAGATGCATTACCAATAGGGCAAGATAAGGCTCCCCTAGGGGGGAGCTGTCACCCGATAGGGTGACTGAGAGGGGAAAGCCAGCAACGTTGCTTTAGAGAAATCCCCACTCCGTCATCGCTTTGCGATGCCACCTCTCCCCAAGGAGAGGCTCTCTCGAAAGCCAAGCGTAAGGATATATTAATTGCAAAGCCAATTCTTCCAAAATCTATGAGGTCAATCATGTACACACAATCCTATACCTACACAAAACAAATCCCCCTCTCCCTGGACGATGGCCACGGCGACTACAACCGCAGCTACGAACGCAGCGACGACGATTTCGACTACGCCGACTACTCCACCGACCACAGAGATAACAACTTCCGTAACTACGAGAAGAAGCGCCGCAAAACCAATAAGGAAATTATTGAGGACATGCTCAAGCGCTGGGATTAAGCGAAAAACTGTGTAAAACAAAAGTAAGAGGAGAACACCTTTTATCCTGTAAAGGACTGGGTGTTCTCCTCTTTTAATTATAGAAAAGGGAGTGTTTGTTTATTTAGGTTTGGAGTATGCAGCTGTCTGCATTTTCATTTCAGCTTGCTGCCGTAGTGGTCACGATTGTCACCGCCGTATACGCGTACACGTTCAATCTTGCCTCTGTCGCCATCCGCACCGGAAATACGGGCAACATGGATACGGCCCATTTCGGGTTCAAATTCACGAACCAGCTTGTGATCCAGCTTCACGCCTTTTTCCAGTGCTCTGTACAGCATAGCTGCAAATTCGTAACGGCTCATCATACGGTTGCCGTTGAACATGCCGTCAGGATAACCCTCAACGATGCCTGCTGCCGCCAGACGGCCGATGTATTCGTAAGCCCAGTGGTTTTCGGGAACATCCGGGAAGAGCTTCATTCTGTCCATCTCAATCGTGCCGCCCATGCCTGCGGTCAGCTGACCTACCAATGCGGTGAGGTTAGCTACATTCGCTCTCAGGTCCACGATTTCCTTAGCCATCGCTGTACGGGAATTGCTTACGCGTGCGGTACGGTCCAGGGAGAAGGAAATGCCTGCATTCACCATGTTCTCGCCGTTGCCGAAGGTTCCGCCTACACTCAGCATAACCTTTTCATCCGGACGGTAGAACGCACCTACCGCAGCAGCGTTTTTGCCCTTGTAATTGCCGTAGCCTGCTGCAAAGGTCAGCTTGTCATCGGGATCGAAATCCATCGGGTGCAGCGCTGCGAGAGCGGCAGCACCGGCGCCAACCTTGTCAACGCGGCTGCCAAGGCTGTCAACACGATAATCGAGTTCATTAAAATGCTCTCTGAATTCGGCATGCTCTCTATCATTTTGTGCCTTGCTAGCGATATCTTCAATCGTCAGTCTGCGTACTTCTTCATTGGTGTAGCCGTCTTTTACTACCAAAGTAGCGGTTCCGGCTTCCGTATCTCTCGCAATTTCAGTCAGCTGTGCATCCTTCAGCTGGCCTTCCAGCTTAACATCCTCGCCGTTTCTTACTTTAATAGTGATTTTGCCGTCTGCACCGATGCTGCCGCCGTTAACGAACTTATCCTTCGCTTCAATGGTCTGAATCAGCTTGCCTTCATCAAATGCTACAGTATAGTTATGATTGCCGTCAGCATCCATTGCGTCGGTTACTCCAATATAACCCTTGCCATCATCTGCTACGGTAGTAACGGTGTTGGTGTCGTTTTCTTTGATGGTGTTAATGAGCTTAGCTTCATCAAACCCTACGGTGTATTTGCAGTTACCGTCTGCATCAACAGCTTCAGCAACATTCACATAACCATTGCCATCATCCTGCGCGGTAGTAATGGTGTTGGTGTCATACTGCTTAACAAAATCGCCCAGCTGTTCGCTATTAATGCCAAGCTCATATGCATGGTTGCCGTCTTCACCATTATCTTCAATCGTCAGGATATTGGTATTTACAGCAACGGTAGTAACGGTATTGGTGTCCTGAGTATTTTCCTGAATAAAACCCTTCAGAGCATCTTCATCAATACCGATTACATAATTCTTATCATCCAAATCGCCACCGCCTACGCTGTCATTTACAGTAATGATAGCATGACCAGATTCTGCTGTAGTGATAGTATTAGTATCATTTTCCTGAATGGTCTGGATGAGCTTATCTTCGTTAATGCCTACGGTGTAATTATAATTACCGTTATCATCAACCATTTCGGTAACATTTACATAACCATTGCCATCATCTTGCACGGTAGTAATGGTGTTGGTATCATACTGCTTAACAAAATCGCCCAACTGCTCGCCGTTAATATCAATCTTATAAGCATGATTACCTTCTACGCCTTCATCTGTAATTTTCAGGATATTGGTTGCAGACTCTACGGTAGTAATGGTATTAGTATCAACAATATCCTCCAACTGATTGGTTACCCAGCTGCGGGAAGCAATGCCTTCTACCTCTGCCTGCACGCTGTGCTGGTCGGAATCCTTAACCTTTACCGTCAGCTTGCCATATTCATCCAGGCTTCCTTCCATGCTGGTGTTAGTTGTGTTGGTATCCTGCGCTGCCGCTGCATCCTGAATAAATCCCCTCAAAGCATCCTCGTTGATGCCGATTCGGTGATGTTTGTTATTGGTTGTTGGATCATCAGCATAAGCATCGTCAACGGTAATGATCGCATGACCGGATTCTGCTGTGGTAACCGTATCAGTATCGCCAATGCCATTCAGCTGATTGGTTACCCACTCCTGGGAAGCGATGCCGTTTACAGAGCTTGCAAAGGTTCCACCGGTATTATCAGTAATCTTGGAAGTCAGCGTGCCGTTTGCAAAGGTCAATTTATTGCCGGTAATCTTGGTATCGGTATCAACAATAGCTGTAGCAACCACCTCATCATTAGCTCTTACCAGCTCATAGGTATTGACTGTCTTGCCCTGACCGGGAGTTGCTCTAACCGCTTTAATAACTGTATCCTTCAGGCCTGCCTGGCCTGCTTCACCGTAAATTGTCTTTGCCATGGTGATATCATTTGTATAGAGAGATTTGATAATTCTGTCAAATTCGCCTACAGAAATCTGCGCCATGGACTCCTTGCACTGCATTTCGGAATTGTCACCCTTATGTACAGGTCTGTAACCACTGCCTTTCGGATTCCATTGATCGTTATAGGTATGATAAATAAAAGGTGTGAACAATTCAATCTGCTCGCCGGAGCCAATCTGTACCTGCGCGTGTCCCAAATCTGTCCAGAAATATCCGGTAGCATTATGAGCCTCCGCAGCATAAATCTGTCCTGCAGCGTCTTTGGAAACATCCTTGTCAACAGGGGATGGGGTAGGAGTGTCAGCCCACACGATAGTATAACCCATCATGCCCATTGCCATGATTGTCGCCAGCACGCACTTTGCCAAAGCAGGTTGCTTTCTAGTCTTTTTCATTTTCAGACCCCCTTTTCGTAATGTGCCCGACCTATATCGGACTAATCCTCGTTACAAATCATTTCACTAATCAAATATAACTCAGATAAGGTGGTACTAAAATTCAAGGCCTTGAAAATTTAGCAGTTCGTCTCCTTTACCTACTTTCATTGTACGCTAATTATCCCCTCTGGTCAAACTTTTGTATCCTTTATAAAGACGCCAAATAATAAAATATTCATACACAATTTTTCATTCATTACTTTTACGCATTAATCAGAGTTGTTAGAATTTTCTCTTTTATATATTTTATACTTTAATAATTATTACAAAGAAGAGAATGTGAAAGATTTTTGTCACAAAGGACATTTTTTTGACATAGATGTGAACTCAGCCTGTAGCACAGCGAAGCCATTGCTAACCGTGTGCGTCATAAAAAGACAGCGCAAAAATGCTCGAAAAAGTCCATCTTCTGCGGACACAAGGAAAGTAAATCAACGCATGCCAAAAGGCCTGCCACCCTCATGGGTTGC
>ENA-OPAC01000740-OPAC01000740.1-human-gut-metagenome-genome-assembly--contig:-NODE-740-length-17601-cov-3.843383_pt1 | contig 17601 bp, 24 predicted proteins | sample MGYA00241052_ERZ501420 | MGnify/ENA primary metagenome ERZ501420 (study PRJEB25962, sample SAMEA2042513) | human gut metagenome | biome: human gut; feature: human-associated habitat; material: faeces... | reverse complement strand
AAAGTTTTTTTGAATAGCATTTATTATCCTTATCTTGAAAATATATATAAGGCTTTATTGTAAAAACACGTTCCTCTTTACATTCTTTACAATACATACTTATTCGAACTTTTCCATCAAGTAAAAGAATTAAATCTTCAATATTATCTTCATCTATTTTCATGGACTTATAAAGCACAGCTGTTTGCAAAAAATTTGCAAATACATTATCTTTACCGGAAACTATATTTGACGGTATTGAATCAAATATATTATGTCTCACTTTATTCTCTTCTTTACAGGCACTTTCTCGGCATATTCTTGTTCCAGTTCCTCCGCCAGATACGCATCGCTCATGCAGTGCATATCGGAAACACCATCACGGATCAGCTGATAAACCAGTGAATGATAAAAGAAATCCAAAGCCGCATCCAGTGAAAGTCCCTGCTGTTTAGCAAAGCATTCAATAACACGGCTATATTTTTTCTGAAGCAAAATCGGATTCGCTGTCATAGTATTTCACTCCCTTCAAAACGCAACAGAGACAGTGCTTTCTCTGTGCGGAAACATATTTGCAGGTTCGGCTTTTCATAACGCAGGCGGCTGATAGCTTCCGTTTTATCAATCAGTCCGTCAAAGAACAGCTCCACCGTATTGAACACCTTATCATTGGCAACACCGCCTACAACAAGGTCATAATCCGTCAAATCTTTTCCACTGCGGCAGTTCAGAATAAAATCCAGCCATTCTTCGGAATAAGAATCGAATTTCAGCGTTTTCAGTTCAGCTTCCCGGCTTTCATCGTATTCATACCTGGAGATAATACCGTCTTTCCCACGGTGTTTGAACTTGCCGCACCACTTCGCTGCCTGTTCATACAACGGTGTGACATAAAAGCCACGCCCGAAGTCTACGTTAGGGCGAGAATGAACCAAATCCGGCTTAGCAATCTCTAAGAAAGAACCATGATAGAGAATCATACTTCCACGCCCCTTTCTTTCATCACATCAAGAAGATCATTAACGATATATTCCCGGCTCTGGGTATGCAGCACTTCATATTCCGGCACGATATAACCGTTCAGAATGTTGCTTTTTTCAGTAAATGCCTGATACACACGCTCTGCATCCACGCCCAGCTTTGCCGCTACATTTTCAATGCAAAATACGGCAAACTCCAACTCTCTGGAATTTTTGATTTTTTCATCCGTCATCACATGTCAACCTTTCCTATATTTTTAATAATTCATAGACTTTTTTTAAAATTCAACCTTTGTTCTATTTCCTTATCTGCACAATAAAATCAAAATAATCTTTTCCAATTTTAGTTTCGACATCTGGATAACCTGATGTATCAACTATCCAATGATTTTATGGGCTTTCAAGTCCAATATGTACCTCAATAATCCATTCTATTTGTAAATGGATCTCCTGGAAAAGGGGCATGATCCGTATATACTATTTTATTTGCACCAAGTTGTAACGCTCTTTGAATATACTTTTCATTATTTTCATTAGACGCATGTTTACACCTTCTAGTATGAACATGAAAAATATAATTACTATACATATTACCGTCCTCTTCTATGTCTTTGAGATTGCAGCACTTCCATTTTTGTATCAATAAAAGCATCCACCGTTTCCTCAAACTTAGAATTTCATTTGTCAATGCCTATATGTTCTTTTAAAACTTCTGCTGCCGTTTTTGAAGAACCTGAATACAATTCTTTACTATTACGATCAACTACAGTATACCATCAAAACAAGACGATTTCTATTATATCTACATTTTCCACCAAATGATTCACAATAAAATTGTACTTATCAATAGAAACCAATCACGGAATACTGCCAACTTCTCGAGACAGTTTTGTCCTGTTTAAAATATCTACATAAGATACGATAAAATACAGACCATGGAACAATTGTGTTGCAGGGTGGCTGACCTCTATTTTATTTTACATAGAATGGGGGTGGTGCTGATGAACAAGAGATTTGATTTTAAAGACCTCATGACCTTTGGTCTGTTCATTCTTGCATTACTGACATTCGTATTTACGTTTATCAGATAATGTTTTAGAGCATAGAAAAACCACCCCAAAAACTTTGACTGAGTACTAGGGTGGATTTTCTAACTAGATTTACGAGGTCAACCACTTGTGGACAGTTGTTCCTCTTTTATTTACATTAACTATAACACGACGCGTTCCAAAAAACAGTAGCATTATTTATATCATATGATAGTCCTAAAATCACAGAAGGCAAGCTCATAATCAAACAAAATTATCCTAACCGTTACAATAAAACGCTTAAGGGTGTCTGTATTCCATACACCCTCTTTTTATATCTAAATCCGGCGGGAAATTTGCGTCCTACCGTTTGTGTCCTACGTGCGTCCTACTTGTGTCCTACGTGGCAAAATTTAAGGCTACCGTGGAACATTGTAAACCACGATAGCCCTTGATTTTACTGTGTTTCTTAGAACTTACCAGCCTTTGCAGCTTCCTCAACAGATACTGCAACAGCAACAGTAGCACCAACCATTGGGTTGTTACCCATTCTACATAAGCTTGCCAATATTTGCTAAATTATGATTTAATATGTTGTTTTTTGCTCACAAACTAAATTTAAACATGGCATGGTATTTGCCAATTTATGCTTTATTTTGTTTATTCTGTTTAATATGCTATTTTTTTTAATGTGTACGTGTTGTGTACATGAAGGCGTTATATACGTGAACAAAAAGAAAAAGGAATGGCAACCTTTTATTTTATGCCATTCCTTTACACCTTATATGATATTAAGTTCAGTGATATTATCCAAGTTAGATAAGTCCATCCCTTCATATTTATTTACGAATTCTTCGAGCGATTCTTTTTTCACTTTCAACCCACCAAGTTTTATCGCTGGTAGTATCCCCTTTTTAATGAGCCTATAAATCAAATGTACGTTCACCCCCAAAACGTTTGACACTTCCTTGACGGTATAGAGCAGTTTTCTTTCGTTATTCATAGTTATTATTCCTCCAAACAATATAGATTAATTCTCGAAAAAAGAAATGTATAATCTGCGCTGCGAATTCACATATTTCTTTTTTCTTATTCATCATTAATATGGAATGCTTATTTTCAAACCAATTTTTTGTTTCTAATCACATCAATTTTTGGGCGAATTCTCTAATCATTGATATCTTTATTTTTTCTTCTCTTTCATTATTAATAATTTCGAGGTAATTTCTTCTGTTCCGCTCTTTAGCACAATCATCATTTATCAACAACATAATATTTATATATTTGGCATCATAATCACTATACAATATATGATGTCTACAATCACTAACCGTATAGACTTCATCTACTCCTGCTTCCAAATTTCTTTCTTGCAAAGTTTCAAAGTCTTCTATAAATTGTTTGTCAATTTCAGATATGTCTTCCATATTATTTTCTCCTTTATTTCGACTTTTAATATATCATTTTATTTATGCTGTAAAATAACTGCATTCTTTTTTATATACACATCATGTTTTTAGCCGTTATAGTTTTATTATTTCTTTTTTAGGGATAAACACTGTAACATTTTCTCATACAAAATACCTCTTTCTTTTTACCCTTTAATTAATTCTTCTTTCATCTTATATATTGCGCCATTTCAAAAATCGTCAAAGAAAATTCGACATTTTTTAAGCTTTTATCTAAAACATCTGCAGATTTAGAAGTACCGCAACCGGAAATCCAATGATTGCTGTAAGCAGGGTGAGCTGGTGCGGGTTCGTCTTCCCATCGGGTCCTTTTCCAAACCATTTGTTTAGAAATTCCTTAATGTTTTCCTTAAGTTTCAATGGAAGCTTCCCCCTTCCTGCTTCTTCCCCATATATCTTTTAAACATTTCTGCATCGCGACGATCTTCGCTGATGCTGTCAGTTTTTTCACATCTCAATCGGATATGGATTTCGTCCGCCATCGCAAGTTCGTTTGGCACATCAATACAAATTCTTTTTGTTCCCATTTTTTTTCACCTCTCATCTACTGTCATTGAATATTAAGTACCGAACCAAGAAAAAAGGCGGGCTGCATTCACCGATTTCCTTCATTCTTCCTTACTCTCAATATGCGATGGCATTTTTACAGGGATAATTTTGACAGGATTTTGCAGGGAACAATGCAGAACTGGAATATGAAGAAAGAAATGAAGCAAAAAAAGGCCAAAAAAAAAGAGACATGGCATTAAACCATGTCTCCTGATCCAGAGATAAATATTCTGTTATTTCCCCTGTTTCTTCTTATTCTTTTGTTGAATTTTCTGGTTAACATTTCCCATAAATATCCCAAAAAGAACAGCTAACAAAACAGTTCCCATTGACATTAATGGACTCATATTCACTCCTCCTTCTTTAAGCTATATGCTCCGACTGCCTGAAAATTTTTGTAAAAAGGATACATCAGCAACAAATATTTAATCATCTGTTCTGATATGGTATTGTCACCAAGCATATAGGATACAATAAGAACCAAACATCCGCAAGAACCTATAAGACATACTACATCAATGATTCTTTCAAACATCGCATCCTTTTTTGTTGCAGTCGCTTCAAGGGTTTCTGCAACCATAGGCAGGATGTAAATCAATGCTGCCAGTGCGTTAAAGTCTGTCATTACCAATACGCAAGGACTTACAGAAGCCAGCAGTGCGTACAGTACGGCTATGATATACTTCCCATTCATCAGATCCTCTCTTTCTTCCAGACAGGAAACAACTCATGGTCGCCCTGTCTGAAAAACAACAGGGCGAACGCCCAATTTCTAGTTACATGATACTACACTTGCTTAAAATATTCAATTTTAACCCATATTTTTCTCCTTTCGATGCGTAGTGATATTTTTACATCATCAATATGAAATAAAATTCTTTTTCCTGAATATCCATTCCTTCATACTTTCGCCGCCGTGCAGATGATCTCATCAACGGCATCCTCAATGGAATAATGCAGTTGCTCTTAGGTGTATTCGTTGATGGCATCCAAAAATCCAGTCTTCCCGATGACCCTTGGAATCTCCTCTTCTGTAAACCCTCTGCTTCGCATTTCTTCGTATACCTTCTTGATGTAATCCTGCTTCTGTTCCTCTGAAACACGCGCACCAGTCCGGACGTCGCGCTGCTGCGGTTTTGAACCATTCTTTTGCAGATACAGATTGAAACTGTCGATTGCCCTCGGCGGGGTAAACTGCGTTAATTCGTATCTTCCTGTCTTAAAGTCTGCCCGATACCATTTCTTGTTGCTTTTCCAATACATGGACTCGTCGTAAGACTTCATACGTTTCCTCCCCGTCAACTATTACTCCGTTCCACTTTCCTTCTCCGTTTCTTTCTCAACTCCGACAATGCTTCCCGGGTTACAAAAAATCGTGATCTTTTGGAGTCCGCTGTTTGACGTCTGATCCCCCTTGTAAAACATGAGCACAATTTCCTGTGCATGGTCATCCCCGATGTAGTAATGCAGCTCATCGCTCTCCTGTGTGGAAATAGTTTTCTCCGGTACCCCGAATTTTCCTGTCAGCTCCTCTTTTTTGCATCCAAGCGATAGCCCCCCGATCAGCAGATTCAGGGAATTCTTCTTTGCATAGGTATTGTCAAATTCCAACTGGGTTACCTGGTTGGCTTCATTGGTATACAGATACACCTGCGCATTTTCATCTGTTGACAGACTGTTCTTATACAGGTTTCCATCCGTTGATACTTCCCATCCACGGTAACGGTTGCTTCCGGAAATATAGGTTCTTACGGATGCCATATCATTCATCTTTTTGCCATCCAGCACAAGCCCCAGAGACATAAACGACTGCAGGGAAACTTCCGGCTGAGTGGATTCAATCGGTTTTGGCTCCGGCATCACAAAATCCTCACCCGATGCTCCGGTTTCCAATCCCTTTGGTATGTATATCTCTTTCCCACGGACTGCCTCATCCAACTCTATTACAATCTCAATATTTCCGATTTTCACGTTGTCTCCCGTGTATGTGTTCTCTGCAAGAAGGGTAATTTTCTTTAAGATGTTCCGGTTTCCTTTCTTCGCGTACTGAAGAGTGATATCAAACTGGGTTTCCTTTTGTAATCCCTGCAGTAGATTCATGTTTTTCGGATCAAACTCTTCAAAATAATCAAGAATGTATGCCAGTCGATCTACGGTAATGGTGCCCGTGATGGACAGTTTCTTTTCATCGAACGATTTATCCTTGATATCTTTTAGCGTTTTCCTTAAGATCTCCGGCACATTCTTCCGATCACTTTCTTTTCCCGACTGTTTCATTTTATACCACTTACTATAGTCTTTGTCCGTCACTCCCGTAACAGGTATTTCGTCCTCGTCCTTAAAATACAGATACATGGTCTGCGTACTATTATTTCCGAGTATCCGGTACTTATCTTTATTTTCTGCAAGCCCTGCATAATCAATATCAATCGATCCGGTAATATCTGCTTTGCCATCATTAAGGACAATCTTGTCAATATGGTTGTCAATACTCATCCCCGCATAGGTTCCATCTTCTGCTTTTACGGAAGCGTCCACCTTGACCTGCATTTTCCCGCTGATATAGTTATTATACTGTTGCTCCGCCAGTGACCGCGAAATCAATGTATTTGTCATTGGATGGATCTCCGGCACGATTACCCATGCAGCCGCAGCACAGGCAACTACTGCAATGCCAACCGCTACCTCGAAGATCCGATTCATTGTATTCCACGGACGTTCATTTTTCCCTTGGCATTCCTTTCCTCTTTTTGGTTTCTCATTGTTTTTTTTCTGCTGTGAATGTTTATCCCTGATAAAATCCTTTATTTTCACGATTTTCCTTCCTTTCTTGTCTTTAGGCAGAATATACTTTCATCTGATATATTGCGCCTTTTCGAAAATCGTCAAAGAATATCTTGGATTTTTTTGTAGAAAAAAAGCCACCCGGAGTGGGTGACTCTTGAAAATCACAAAAAACTAAGCTGGAAGCTGCCGCGTTATGTGGTACTTCTATGAAGTATAACTAGGTTTCGCGTGCAGATCAGTTAGAAAATCTGCCTCTGCGTATTATTCTGAAACTGACACAGCCCGCACCTCCTTATCCCCACGGTTCCTCGTACATATCGCTGTATTCCCGATCTTCTTCTGGGGTTTGGCTCAAATTTTCCAGTTGTACTACTTCTGTCCATCCCTCATCTACTCCAGGAGTGCTTCCCCTAAGACGTACATCCATCTGTTTTATTTTTTCGGTGGGTAAATCAGAAACTACAGAACGAGGGTCTGCATATAAAATATAAAGTTTCCGTTCGACAGCACCAGATTCTTCCGCAAGATGTGCATAATATTTTCGCGTAAACTTATCCAGATTTGAAGCATCATACAACACAGAAATTCCATTCTGTAATGCCTGCTTGATCCGAATATCCGCAATAAAAAATACAAGATTATTATCCGTAATCCCACGTTCATTTAATTCTTTGCGAATATCGTTTGCACTAACCTGTGTATAAGCATCTTTTTGACATCCTGGCAGCAAGGAAGCCTCAACCTTTTCACGATCCATAATCATCGTTGTGTCCTGTAACGCCTGTTTCAATGAATACAAATCTGATGAAGGAATATACTTTTGGCCTTCTTCTTTCCAAATATGCCCCATCTCTGCAGCTTTTTTTGTCTTTCCAGATCCAGCAATTCCACAAAACATAATAAATACCGGTTTGCTCGGTCTTTCGATGTTTTGTTTCCGAGAATCTGGCGTTTCCAATATCTCTTTTTCCCTCTGTTTTTCATGGTACAAAGAAATCGTCAGACCATGCTGGAATTCCTTAAGCATCTGACGTTTTGTTTCATAATTATCCGCGATAACAGAAACCTTCCATTCCGGGATATCCGCAGCTGTATACAGTTGCATCAGCATATCTCTGTCTGGTAGAAGATCTTCTTTCACAACATCCTTATTCTTTACACACCTAAGCATTTTTTCTTCTGAAGAATAAAACGCACTGACTTTTTGCCGTAAAATATCAGCCCTTGAATATGCCGACTTCGCCTTGTCTGCATAAAACATACTATTCCCACTGTCATATATCGGTGCAGGGCCGATAAGTTCCATAGTATTTGCATTACGGAGCACGCCAAAATTATTGAGATGTTCATCCGTATTTGTCAGAATAAAATCTGTTAGTGTCTGGTAATCCATAAATTTCTGTATCTGTTCCCGGTCAATTCCATGGTCCACGCAGACATTAATGTAATGGTCACACATCGGGATGTCATTTCTCCGTTTCTTACTTTCCACAACTTCATAGGCAGAAATTAATTCCACATCTTCTGATGTAAAAGCCTCACAACGACAAATAATTCCTCTGTCCTCTGTTTTTTCTGCCCGGTACTTAACAAATGGAATATCCGTTTGCTGCATTTCGTGCAGTTTTGATGCAAACACTTCATTAACTGCCTGCTGTCCAAAGTTTTTGTAACTTTCTTTTACCAGAACAGGAGGTTCATCTGAAACATCCCAGTACTTTTCCATCTGACCACCTAAAGACGCATTGGGGTCATAAGATGTTGCGTTATGATACGGCACTCTTCCATTTGAATATGCCTCCAGATTAAACAATTTTATTCTATCAAAAGAAACTTCAAGTTCCACCGGACATATCCAATACGAATCTGTCATGCTTAAAGCAAGATTCTTTGCCAGGTAACTCCCTGCATTCAGGCATCCACCCCTCTTAATGAGATCAGCAATCGTTTCTCTGGATGAAGGAATTGCTCGCATTTCCCACCATTTTTTCATTTTTGAAATATCTGCGGAGCCAAGAAATGGAGAAAATCCAGTTTTCTCATCATGGTAGTCTGCAATACGCCCTGTTGTTTCATCATAATCAAGGCTTCCAATTATTCTGTTTTTGTGCATAAGATAATATTTCTGCATACCATAACCTCTTCGATTTATAAACGTTGGAATCGTATTTTAATCCCTGTTTTTGTCTTTTCTTCTACCGACTTCTAGGTTCGCCTCCAATGAATACCCTATTTCTTTCAAGTATACCACGTATGCTGCTTTTAAGCACTGCTTTTTTTTACGGCAATCTTTGCAAAAAACTTGTCAGTTTTAAACTAAAGTTCTTCAAAATCGTCAGTCTCATCGTACCCATCGTTTTCGTATTCTTCAACCCCCACAGATTTCCCCGCCATCTCCAGGTCAGCCTCATCCGAGGCTTCCTTCACATTTTCCAGGAGGTCGCCGCTTACCATTACGTAGGTATCCTCCGGAGATTCCTCTTTGTTGGGAAAAGTGAGAAGATCTTCCTCAGATGGCTCGGAGAAGAAACTGCCGATCTCCGGAAGTGCTCCGTGCTCCTGCACGTAGTTGTCGTAGGCTTCCTGAAAGTAAGGTTCCACAGCACCTGCACACTTCAGGGCAGAACAAGATTTGTCCGCATCGGTGTATGGAATAATATCTTCTAATAGAATCTCTTCACTAATATCAACTTCTCCGGTTGCAATCGCCTCATATAAATCACATGGACTTGGATATTTTTCACCATATGTGTTTTCGAGAGAACTCACAATATTGTCGTTATCCAATGTGACCAGTAAATCTCCGGTAAGAGGCGGTGTCATTCCTTCAAATTGGCGGATGCTGTCATTTATCATCTCGTTGTATCCATTCCCCATGAGGATATCCGGATATGGGGATTTTTCACACCACTTCGCAAGTACCGGGGCAAACTGGTTAACCTTCCGGTCATCCGCAAACTCGATGTTGTCAAAGACAAGTTTTTCTCCATCTGCAGTCTGCCATGTTTCTGCCTGTGCAAGAATCTTACCGGATCTCTTGTCTTCGATAACGAAGAATCCGGCATCCGGGTTGACCAATCCGTACATCATGGCGGTTTCTCCTTCACCGCCCAGATGCTGGCAGCAATCGGTGTCATAGCCGATCATCACCTGTCGCGGATCCTGTGCATCCATGATGTAGGCCTTGTAGTCGCCAAGCTCCACCTCGGTCTTTGGAAGGTTGCATTTACAGTCAGCAAACTTAAAATCCAGGTAGGCATTTTCGATTGCCTGAATTTCAAGCACTGCCCGCCCCCTTGAAATCCGCGCTCTTACGGAATCCACGTTGTCTGAAACATCGATACTGACACCGTTTCTGTATTTTACGATATCCTTAACCAGATCCTGGCTGACATCCGGATGGTAGGCAACCCATTTAGCAAGATCCAACAGGTGTTCATCCTTCTTTTTGTAGCTTTCGCACAGCAGGACAGAAGCGTAATCTTTGTTCGGATTTTCAAGAATGACGTTCTTTACCATATTGACATCAAAGTTCATTGCAAACAATGCCGCTTCCACATCACAGAACCGGTTCCCTTTATTGCAGGAGCGCATCGCCATGACCGCATTCCGGAATTTCTTTTCCTCGAAAGACTTTACGATCTGCTCTGGCGGGATGTGAAGCTCCGTGGAAGCAATGGTAAGTGCATCTATGATCTTTGGTACGACACCGCGGCTCTTTCTGTCCGCCTGAAACAGTGCTGTCAGTTCTTCTTTTGCTTTTGTGTCTGCACTGTTTTTGATATCATAAAACCCGATGGTCCGGAAATCCTTTTTGTTCTGTGCGGCTATTTGTTCCAGTTTCCCGCCATGTTCTGCATTACAAAGTTTTGATACAAGGACCGGGGAATAGATACCGTCTCCAAGAATGTCCGTAGCATCCTTTGCTATGTCCAGACACTTCTGGTCCTCAAGTCCGTCTGACTGTTCCTGTGCCAGAGCAAAAGCTTTGTATGTAATATCTAACCCCCTGTAATTAATCACCAGGTCATCAGAACAGCCATTAAGGACATCGCAAAATGTTATGTCATCCGGCAAATGAAGTTCCTTTAAACCGGAACAATTTTCCAATACACCATAATCAAGATTTTTTACGCCATCCGGAATAGAAATGGATGTTAAATTGACGCAATCCTTAAATGCATAAGTTTGAATCTCCGTTACATGGTCGGGAATTTTAATTTTTTCTAACGAGCTGCATCCTGCGAATGCACAAATTCCAATACGCGTCATACTGTCTGGAATCTTAACGGAATGCAGCTTCCTGCAACCTTGAAATGTGCTCTCCTCAATATCGGTTGCCCCATCCGGAATGACAACAGAACTTAATTTGTTACAGCCCGAAAACGCATTTTTCTCAATACGCGTCACACTGTCCGGAATTTCAATTTTTTCTAACGAGTTGCAGCCAGCAAATGCACCATAGTTGATAGCGGATACGCTATCTGGAATTTTAACAGAGGACAGACTGCTACAATCTTCAAATATACTATCCTCAATATTTGTTACTCTATTCGGTATTTCAATATGAGTTAACCCGGTGCATCCATAAAATGCGCCTTCTTCAATACTTGTCACACTATCCGGAATTTCAATTTTTTCTAACGAGCTGCAGCCAGCAAATGCACCATAGCTGATAGCGGTTACGCTATCCGGGATATCGATTTCTGTTAAAGAGACACATTCACCTAATGCGCCTGCACCGATCCTTGCCACGCTTTCTGGAATTTTCACACTTTTTAATGCATCGCAGCCGTAGAATGTACTTTCTCCAATGGATACAACGCCATCTGGAATAACAACAGATGTTAATTCTTTGCACCAGAAAAATGCTCCATCTTTAATCCCTGTTAATTTACATTCTTCTCCTTTATAAATCACTTTCTCTGGAAGTACCACATCGCCTTTTTTGGGAATTGGCTTTCCTGTTGCGGCATCCACACAGCCAGCGAAATTTTCCTCCGTAAGTTCAAATTCTTTCATCTATTTTCCTCCACATCTTCATACTTTGTTGTATATCCTCAATATGCAACGCAAAAAAAGAACTGCCTCGTTTGAGACAGCCCTTTCATTCTTACGCCCATGCCGGGACCGCAAATCCCTCTTCTTTCATTTCCTTCTTCGTTTTTCTGTATTCCGCGCGGTCAGACAGGTACTTCTTGAGCGCTGCGGCTTCCTCATCGGAAATCTCAAGTTTCCTGCTGTCCGGATATATGGAATACCGTCCGGCTTTTCCGTAGACTTTTTCGTTCCAATATTTCCCACGGATGACATCCGGTTCCACTGGGCAGAGATTTCTTAATTTCTCCTCATACATCTGCTGTTTCTCCCGGTTTTCCGGAGTATCCTGTGGTGCTTTTTTACGAAGATTTCTCTTGTATATGCGCTGTTCCGAAAGCATCTCCTCGTACCGTTCTTTCTGATTTGTCAGCTCTCGCTCAGAAACCTCTGTTTCCTTTGCGCCGATTGCAAAAGCCTTTTCCTTCTCCTCTTCCAGACATTCGTATGGGATAACCTTTACCCATCCCATGTCCGGCTTGCGCATATAGGCGGTCTGGCTGGGATCAATGGTTGTCCACCGGTATCCCAGAGCCTTAATCTCTTCCTTATATGGAAGGGTATCCCCGGCGAAGGACAGGCAGACCTGGATTTCGCCTTTCTCCGAGAGTGTATCCGCTACAGATCCGCCGATCAGAAAGCCAAGTTTTGCGTTCTCCTCCTGCTTCTGCTTTTTGTAGCACTCCGTGCAGAGACCGAATTCCTCGTAGTATTTGATTTTGCGTTCGCGTTCTTCTGATTTTCCAAAAAGTTGGACCGTTCCTTCGTGACCGCAGCTGTAAGTAATGTTGTATTTTGCCATAATTGTTTCTCCTTTCGTTGGCTTTGATGTTTACACCAGTAATATGAAACAAAAAAAGACACAGCCGAAGCCATGCCTTTGGTTTTTGATGAAATCGTCGCTTCATCTTACTTATTCCAATGAAACGCCTCCAGGAAATCTATATAATGGAAGCGGCGGTTCACCTGGATTCATTTCTTGTACTCCACATAAAACTCCTTTGTACTCTCCATGCCACACTTCTAATTTCCAATTATATTTTTCCGCAAATTTTCTCAGATCTTCATTCATTTTCTCTTTTCTCCTTTCGTTGGCTTTATTATTTACACAAGGAATATGAGATAAAAAAAGACACAGCCGAAGCCATGTCTTTATCCTGTTTATTTTCTTGATGAAATCATCGTTTCATTTCTCTTTCAAAAATAGCCATAGCATCCCTCAATCCTTGATTATATGCTTGCGCAATTTTATATTCTTCTGATTCTTTGACATTTTTAATAGTTGTATCCATCATTTTCATTGATATAATGATTTCTTTTTTAATTTGATTTATCTTATCCATACTTATCTCCAATCATACAATTATTTAATAGTTATACACACCAATATTCTTCTCCATCCATTGCTCTTTTAATTTCATCAATAGACAAATCATATAAATCAGCAACAAAATCTATTGCACTATCAATAGATTGCAACGAAGCAAATTTTCTTCTGTCTCTAAGACAACTAATAGCTTGCTGCAAATTTCTCTCCTTGTGTAATAATTCCTGCTGTTTAATTACTGCGTATTTTTCATAATTGCTTTGACTCATAATTTCACCTTCCTTTTGAAATCCTCATTTCATTTTCTATTTCTTTCATCCCAATTTTCTTCATTTACCCATTTCATAAAATATTCTGTATCGGTTTCTCCATTTTCATCTTTGGTTCTCTCTATAAATTCATCATAGATTTCTTCAGTAACAGAATCCAAACAATCAAATATTTTTAAATCATCATCACATTCTAAAATGGATTCATATCCATTATTCCATGCATAAATGAGGCAAGCTAAGAAATAATATTGTTCTACGCTAACACCAACTCCATCACAGTCGTAAAATGGTTCATCTAGTTCCAAATCTGCAATCAAGAATCTAACATAATCTGCAAATTCTCTTTTAAAATTAGCACTCATTCCTGTTGGTAGCCATCTTTTCGCTAAATCGTTAAGTCTTTCCTCATCAACTACCATTCGTTTACCTTCTAATGTGTATGTTGTCATAATAATTACCTCCAATTCTGCCAATGAAACTCTTGTTTCTTTACCTACACAAAAGTTTCAATCAGGAGGAGGTTTCCCGATGATTTTTATTTTCTTTCTTCCCATAATCTCTTTTTCTCCTTTCGATAACTTTAATGTTTACACCTTTAATATGAGATAAAAAAAGACACAGCCGAAGCCGTGTCTTTGTCGTGTTTGTTTTTAATAAAAGTTTTTATATTTTTTCGCCACATAATGTCTTATTTTTCCATGCCTTTCATCCTCCATCCATTCGCCATTTTTGAATATATCTCGTAAACATTGATTCGCTTCATACTCCGTATCAAAAGCAAAGCAATCTTCCTTTTCTGACAAATCCGTATTGATGTAATCTGGGAATCCATAATATTCTCGAATAATAGTGTAATATTCTTTACTCACAATTTTCTCTTTTCTCCTTTCGATGGCTTTATTATTTACACCAGCAATATGAAATAAAAAAACACAGCCATAGTCGTTCCTTTGTCCTGTTAGCCTCAAAAGATTAAAAAATACCACAAAATCCTTTGACGTTTTCCCAAATGACGCAATATACATAGTGAAAAACATCGGTTATCCGATGGTACAGTACTTACGGAGGTAGCGAACGAACTATGATAAAATTAAAAAAGAACAAGACGATAATTATTGGGGAAAGTGGATCTGGAAAATCGTATACAGCTTTAAACATAGCCTTAAAGAAGAAAGGGACAACCTTTATATGCAATGGTTGTGTCAATAAGAGTTACTACGAAAAAAGTTTTCCATCATTAAAAGAGTATGAGGACAAAGATGGTGCCTACAATTTTATTCCCCAAAGAAACGGGAAATACTATATTTACAAGAGCCTACGACAATTTGTACCGGATTCTGAATTTTTACAAGGCAGAGCGAGAAAGCCCACGGTTTTAACCGTGGGATGAAAGCGTAATAAACCGGTAATTAAATGGATACATATAAATCTGATATTTTCTTGTTTTTGTGTATAAAATATGTTATTATATACACATGAAGAACGAATATAAACATACAAAAACAACGGTATCCTTGATAAACTACCATCTGGTGTTCTGCCCGCGGTACCGCAGAAAAATATTTAACATTCCCGGTGTTGAAGAAAGATTTAAAGAGCTCACATCGGCGGAATGCTTCAATCATGAGATAGATATCCTTGCCATGGAATGCCATGTGGATCATGTCCATATGTTTGTTAGCGTATATCCACAACAAAGCATTCCGGATGTAGTGAAACAGATAAAAGGAGCCACATCACATAAGCTCAGGGAAGAATTCCCACAGCTTAAGAACATGCCGTCATTGTGGACCCGCTCCTATTTTGTCAGCACCGCAGGAAGTGTAAGCTCAGAAACAATCGAATGGTATATCAATACACAGAAAACGAGGGATTGATGCACACAATACAGTTACTACTTAAAACAACCGCATATGACCGTCAGGTTCTGGAAAAGCGTTTTCATGTGGTCAGCCATGTACATAACGTAATGGTAAAACATGCAAAGAAGTGCCTTGTAAGCCTAAATCATGACAGTGAGTATCTTTCTGCAAAGTCGGAGTATTGCAGTCTTTTAAAAAAGAACAGGCTTTCCGCAGATGAAAAGGCGCTGAAAAAGCAGCTCTCTGCTGCCATGAATACACAGATCCGGAAGCACGGGCTGTCCGAGTATAACTTCCAGTCCTATATCAAAGTCTGTGCAAAACAGTTCCGCAAGTGTCTGTCAAGCCAGCAGATACAGAAAGAAGCCACCCGCGTATGGAAAGGTGTCGAAGATGTCCTTTATGGTGACGGGAAAGATATCCATTTTAAGAAGTACCGTGACTTTACTACCATATGTGGCAAGACGAATACAAACGGGGCTAAATTTAATAAGGACACGATGACTGTTGGATGGCTTGGTCTGGAACTTAAGTGCAGGATCCCAAAGGATAGCCTCTATATCGCAGAAGCATTGGATTCGGATATCTCCTACTGTGAGATCAAACGCATGATGTTTCCAAACGGATGGCACTACTATGCCGTTGTGTATCTGAAAGGTGATGCACCACACAAGTTGTCCGAGATTGGCGGCATGGATAACATCACAGGGGTGGATATCGGTACATCCACTGTTGCAACAGTGTCAGACCATATGGTAACACTGAAGGAGCTTGCACCGGAATGTAAGAAATACAACAAACGTATTGAACATCTGCTAAGGCATCTTGATCTTTCCAGGAGGGCTTCCAATCCCGGCAAATATAATCCAGACGGGACCATAAACAAGTCGAACCGCGACCGGTGGATATATACCAAAACGTATTTAAGAAACCTCAACAGGCTGAGATCACTGTACCGGCAGAAAGCTGCCTATATCAAGCAGTGTCATGAGCAGATGATCAATGGACTTCTGTCCGATTCCGTAAACTTTATCGTTGAAAATATGACGTTCAAAGGTATGCAGCGGAGGGCAAAAACTACCGAACGGCAGGATAAGACAACGGACATTGTTCAAAAGGATGGTTCTATAAAGCAGGTGCATAAGTTCAAGAGGAAGAAACGGTTCGGCAGGTCGTTAAATGACCGGGCACCGGCAAGTTTTGTATCCATTCTTGACAGAAAAGCCACACTTTATGGTGGCGGAGTCTATAAAGTCCAAACGAAGGACTTTAAAGCGAGCCAGTATGATCATGTAGAGGACAACTATAAGAAAGCAGAACTTAAAGACAGAAGTAAATATGTCGGCGGATATAAAGTCCAGAGGGACTTATACAGTGCATATTTATTAAAAAACAGCAACACGAAATTTGATAAACCTGACAGGGAAAAGTGTATCTATGGATTTGAAAACTTTTTAAAGCTGCAGAACAATCTGATCTGTGAGATGAAGAAAAACAATATATCAATGAAACAGTGCTTTGGATTCTAAGCACGAATAAAAGGTTCAGACATAAACCTTCCGCCTGATGAGTAGATGACGCATCGAAAGTCTATAGACGGTAAATCTTGAAAGCCCGGGCTATATCCTTCCTATACGACTACGGTGATGCCCGGTTAATACAAAGAATCCCACGACTTTAGTCGTGGGAGTATGTCAAATGCATTGATTCTGGGGTGTGATTACGGATATTTTGGAAATGATAGAAATGCAACTTTTGTGTTCGATGACAATGCGTGGGTAGCTTCCAATAGCAATCTGCTCACATTATGGCAACTATCTCATGTGGATTGCAGAATCATCATTACGGCAGATTCCATTTGTGATATTTTAAAAATAAAAGAAAACGACTTCACAAAAGAAATGGTCAAAGATATTTCCAGATACTGGGATATTGTCGTACTTGCAAACAAATAAGTGAAGGAAAGGCAGCCATTGCGTTGCCCAATGTACAACCGGAATCGCAGAATACCTGTTTTCCCCACAACATCATCAAAAATGAAACCGGAAATATAGGGAGAAGGATGCATATCACCCAGAATTATCACAAAAAAAACATTCTCCAATAGGAACAATGACACAAGAATTTGTTATTTCAACCCACGCGCCCCTTTCCGGGGTGCGACTTATTGTTTCTTAATCTCCTTCCATATCACTCACGTATAATCCAATTATCCTCTTTTGAGGGTAATGGATTATTCTCCTTTCTCCCA
>ENA-OPAC01000724-OPAC01000724.1-human-gut-metagenome-genome-assembly--contig:-NODE-724-length-17802-cov-3.377867_pt1 | contig 17802 bp, 16 predicted proteins | sample MGYA00241052_ERZ501420 | MGnify/ENA primary metagenome ERZ501420 (study PRJEB25962, sample SAMEA2042513) | human gut metagenome | biome: human gut; feature: human-associated habitat; material: faeces... | reverse complement strand
TTTCCTCGCCCTTATCATCACGGTCAATGATGATATAGAAGTAGTTTCCGTTTTTTGTAACGGCAGTAATGAATTGCTTTCCACTTTTCGAAGGATGGTCGTTTAGAAATAGATAATAACAGAGCTGAGCGTAGCATTAAGCCTTTTGTAATTGGACGAAAAAAACTTCTTGTTCGCCAATACACCACGAGGAGCGCAAGGCAGTGCAATTATCTACAGCTTGGTAGAAACCGCAAAGGAGAACCGCTTGTATCCATTTGAGTATTTAGTCTATGTTCTTTCTGCTGCCAAAAAAAATAGACCTGTCTCAAAAGGACAGCGTTGATTTGCTGCTACCAGAAAATGCACCAGCTGAATGCAGCGTAAATTTCAAGAAATAAAGATTTATACCAGGACCGCTATGCGGTCCTGATTTTTTTGATACACGGTGGATTTGACGCTTCCGCACGAACTTTTTACGGTTCGTGCCTTTTGGCTTAATCATTATTCTGTTTGTTTTGCTTGATGATTTCCTCGGCTTCGTCTCTTGTAAACTGATAGTAAGTCAACACATCTCGCACTTGCTCATCGTACTGGCTCATATCCAACTCTTTGAATTGGTTTAGTGCTACAATTTCCTGCACAGTTTTTAACTTGTCGGCAGGCAAGCTCCAGAATTTTTCCTCCCATTCTTTTGCCAGATTGTCCTTGAACATAAATCTGTAAATTATGAATGTTTCCGGCATCCAGAGGATAGTCCAGAAGCGATGCTCGTCTGCTCCAAACGCTTCTTCAAAGAATGTTTTTCCTTTACCAACCTTGCCTTTGGTCGAATTAAGCACAGCTTGAATGGCTCTAATAAATTTTCTGTTCCAATGCTTTCCGATGAAATTACGGTTCATGAAAAACTCTGGGTCGTTGATTGGATGGTATTTCATCGGGAATGAATAAATGTTGGCGGCAAGTTCATCACACATATCAACATTCATCTTCATTCTGTGGTAAAGATGTTCTGGCTTATCACGGAAATTATAAAGCATATAGTTGGAAAGATTCGTAATTCCATTTGATACAGCCGTTCTTATTGCCCTTTCATAAATATCTTTCTGTTCCCAATGGTCAAAAGCGACACGCAACGGATAGATATTTACTTCGGACAATTTTTTCATGTTAGCATCTGTAATAAGACGTGCATCAATACCTTGATTGAAATCGACGATACGTTTTAACCCTTTTTTGTGCTTGAAGTGCTTCGCATACAACGGAGCAACATACTCGTCTAATGACAATATATCTTCTTTCGTTGCCGTCTCATGATGCAAGCAGTCCACTTCTTCAAGTTTGAGATAGAACTCTGTTTTTTCTTCGGACGGCAATTTCTCCATCAATGCCTTGTACAGCACCACGCATTTACGAATATACGCTCGGTCATTGAATCCGTCTCTCAGATTACGAATGGCAATCTCGTATTGGTTTGGTGGAATGTAGGTTGCACCTCGTCCAAAACCACATTCTTTAATTTCATCAATGATTTTGTCATAACACTTTGATGCCAAAACATTGTTATCGAGAAGAAGCAAGTCTCTTTGCTCTCCAAAGCGTTCTCTTGCTGTATTTATCTGTTCTTTCAAACCGATATAATCACAGTAGGTTGGTTCAAGTGTAGGCACTGCACAAAAAGCACAGTGGTTGATGCAACCTCTGGTCATATATGCGAAGTAAGCATTGTTCGCAGGATATTTGTATTCAATCTCATCCAAAATTGAGTAATCCAGCGGCAATGCATCAATGATTGTTGTATTACCTTCATCAATGTCTCCGGGATGATTAAGCAATCCAATAAAAGGGTGGATGCCTGTCGCTTGATAAACTTCTTCCGGCAACAATGTAGACATGATACCGCCTACCATAACATCTTTTTCGTCCTTGCATAATTGCTTAACGAAGTTGATTGTGTCTATTGTTATGTTCCAATAGAATGTAAACAACGTAGTAATGCCAACCTTATCAAAGGGAGGATTCTTGAAATAATCTTTTCTCTTGTATGATAAACGAGCATCTTTTGCAAGTTGATACGCCATTGCATTTGAAGCAAACGCTTCGCATTCATCTAATGCAGATGTATTAGCCTTGCGGATATAATCAATGAGAACTAATTTGTATTTTTTCCACTTTGTATTCGGGTCGATTGAAGAAAGCTGTTCAAGCAAATCTTCAACAACCAAGTCAGCGGCAAGGTCTCTCAAGTCTCCTTTGAAAAAACGAACATCATCGCCAGATTGACGGTAATAAGTTGCCAACTTCATAAGTCCCATTGGCGGATACTTATTCTTGTAATAGGGTTCAACCAAAAGAACTTTTCTGTTCATGATTATCTAAACTCCTTTTCTATTGCTGCTTGAATTTCCTCAGCGATATTCTCAGGAGCTATTTGGCTAACAATCCCCATTATTTGTCCTACGAGTTTACGCTTGCTCTTATCGAGCTTTGAAAGGTTATCTGTGAAATATTTAGATTTCTTTTCTTCCTTCTGCTCAACAATCTCTGTTTCTTTCTTCTCTGCCTTCTGTGTGGCAGAAGAAACATTCTTATTCTCAAACTTATATTGAATCTCTTTCTGAACACGCTGTTCTGGGGTCAACGTGTTACTTGTCGTCAGAGTTTCAACAGTCTTTTCGAGTTTCTTTTTGGCAGCATCTTTTTTCTTCCTTGCATCTTCAACAGTAGCTTCCATGCGGCTCTGTTCTTTTTTGTCAACAAAACCTTTTGCGTGCTTTTCTTGAAGTTTTGCAACAGCATCATTATAGGCTTCCAACTTCCTATAATGGTTTTTGGTTTCGTTCGCCACATGATACAAACGATGAAGCTCATCATAGAAAAATACTCTAAGCTGTTCTTCCAGATTTATTCTTGCTGGAGTTTCGTTAAAGTAGTTTCTCTGAGAGTTAGGAATAAGATTTTTGTCAACAGCAAAAATCTCTCCTATATAATAGCTGTTTCCTCGGTCTTCCTTGAATAAGGACGCAACAGCCGTATTGTCTCCGATTTGAATATTTCCTTGTCTCAATCTAAATCCATACATAGGATTTAATGCCTTTGGAATAGCCTTTTCAAATCGGCACAAGCCATACCATGCCCATGCTATCAATGTTTTTCCATCGTAAAAGTCCTTAAACTCCACGCCAAAAACATTGTCATAGATTTTTCGTGCATTATCTGCACCTTCATATAAACGAGTTTTATATTCCTTAAAAAGCTGTGCTCCATTAACAGTAACCTTGTATTCGTCAATGGTAAAGCTGAGTTTTTTAGCATGACCATAAATATCACGCCTATAAAGAAACTTGTTTGTATAAGGAACAGGGGCAACAAAACTCAAATAATCACGCACTCCAGCGGTGTCAAGCAAATCGGTATTTTCATGGTTAATATCAATCAGCTCAACCTTGAAGTAATGTTTGTCCTTTTCTTCCGTGTCAGTTTCAGTTGTTACGATTGCATCAAGAATTTCATCAACGGTATACTTCTTGTCCGAAATCAACATCTCACGCATCAGCTTCGCATCAAAGCTCATTCGAGAAGCTACCGCTTCTCCTGCGTATGATGTTGTAAATACCAAAGTCCGGCAATATGCTAAACCGCAAAGTCGTCCAATACCACGAAAACCTTTGTCTACACCAATCTTTTTGTCGGAGTTTGCAATGTCTCCCAACTGTGCAACAAAATCTTTTTCTCGTACACCCGTAGCATTATCTTCAATCGAAACATATCGTTTCTTTTGGTCGATGAAGATTGTAACTTCTGCTAATTCGGGAGTTACGATTCCGCTATCTATTGCCTTGTCAATCTGGTCACAGGCATTCTGCACATATTCTCTGTAGGCTACCTTTGAGTCTGAATACATACCCGTTGTCAGATTTTCAAGAATATTCTTTCCTATCTTAGCCATGTCATTTCACTTCCATCATTTTATCTGTTTATAAATTGGCTTCGGGAATTTGATGTGCAGCATAGACCTAAAGATAGGATTTTGCACAATGTATTCGCCTTGCTTTAATCTTGTCATCATTGTCTTATATACGGATGGAACACTCTTGTAATCACTCTTTGTAACCTCAATAGAGTTTGTTCTTCCGTAGGCATGAGTAGAACAGTTGCCCGTTACTCTATCATGGATTGCACTTCGGAACTGTTCTGCGGCAAACAGAACAACACCTAACGAACGACCTCTTTCAGCAACATCGAGGATCTGCTGAAGAATCGGAGAGTGACGAGGTGCATCTTTAGAAGCATACTTGTTCAGCTCGTCGATGAAAATAACAATTCTGGACGGAGGTACTACGCCCTCATCTCCGTTGTATTCACCAAGCTGCAAGTTATACAGTGTTCTAACTGCATCACCAAATACATACGCTTGCTTATCTTCAGAAAGCTTTGCGATGTCAATGACATGGACTTCGTTCTTTTTGATGTACTTCAACGAATCGCCAAGTCTTGTTTCTGCCTTACCTTCATCAACAGCTCTTGCAAAAATGGCGGTCTTGTCGTTTATTGCCTTATTTACAATACGGTAGAACTTTCGCCAGCTTGAAATGAGAATTTCCTTGTCACTTGTTCCGCCAGCATTACATTTTTCCTTAATGGCTTCAAGAAATTCCTGCCAATCATTGACAGAACCGAATTTGCCTTGACCTGCCATAATATAATTGATGATTGCATCCATTGTCTGAGTGGTATCATCAATATTAGAAAACATCAAATCCAAGTTATTGCGGTCATACTTGTAGATATACTTGAATTTCTTTGCCTTTTTCTTCTTTACATTGTCAGCTACTTCTTCCGGCTTCAAATACGTATTCCAGTATTTTTCAGTGGAATAAGGATAGTAATATGTTACATTTTGGAACGGCTCTGCTGACAAGCCCAATTCCTCATACATAGCAAGATTTTCTTTTCGTGCCTGTTCTGGATTATCTTCGTCGCTATAATCATTCGGCTGGTCAATGGTTAAAAGGTCACTTCCCTTAACATTAAACATTACAAACGCAACAGAATCTTCCTCATCCTCGCTATTCAAATATCTATCCTGGATGGCTTTCATCAAGAACATTGCGTAGGATGTTTTTGCAGCAAGTCCAGAAATACCGGAGATGTTCAGATGTGCTCCCTCCGGTCCGATAATAAATTTAGAATTCAACCGCACAGGAAGCATTACCTTTTCACATCCAGCGGTTCCTTCGTACATTTCAAGATAGCCACATACCAACGGATTGCTAATGTCTTTTAAGCCTAATGCGTATTCAATTTCATTGGCTGTTGCGAGATACACCTTTGCATTGCTTTGACAAGGGATGTAGATGTTCTTGGTATTACATACAACTTTAGCTTGAACATAGTTCATGCCAACACGCAAGGTAGGACTCTCTACACCCACATCACCGAAATCACTTGAAATGTAGTTTGTTAAAAAGCTCGCTGCATCGGTAATATGAGATATATCCTCAATCATGCCATATGAAAAAGATCCATTAACGTGTTCAACTTTTACAATGTCAAACGGATTTAATATCAGTGTCGGATTAGTCCAAAACGCAAAATTATCAATAGTCGTAGGGGCTTTTTCTGTTGCCAACACCCGACCTATAATCTTAGAATCTGTCACAATATTTCCTCCTTAGAATAGGTGCAGAAACATTTCTGTACTCATGTATTTGCTTTTCACAAAGGATTCTGTCAAGAAAACGGGGTAAAGATGGTTTGCCCATCTCTTGTCCGTACCGTAACATGTTGGAGTTCGCTCATTTATCAGCGTAGCACTCAACAAATCAATCTCATCACTGTCTATGCCGATACCATGTTCCTCATCCATAAGTATCTTTTCGACCTTAATCACACCATCAAAAGGAGTTCTGGTGTGTTTCTTATCTCTGATTCTTATATACCAGACTGCAAACTGGACATCTCCTAAAAAGGCCTTGTTTTCATAAAGCGCAACTGGCGTTCTATGAAATAGAGGAAGATCAGCAATGTAGTTCGCATTCGGTTTACCCGTGTGGTCTAAGATGCTTTCGGGATTAAAGGATTTTGAAACGCCTATAACCCAGCGATAGTTGTGCTTTATCTTTTGAAGTTCTCGTAAATCGCCCCTGCCAGTTTTCATCGGTTTGTATTCAAGAGAACCATCTTTCAGCAAATAATTATTCTGATTGATTCTACCTGCTTTCACAAGCTCTGCAACCATTTCCTTTTCGGACTGTATCATGTAGTCTTGGATGCAAGCTATGCCGCTATCCTCGACTTTGCCTTTTCTTTTGTCTTTGGGCATTGTGTACGGAAGAATAGCTGAGAATTCAATACCTAATCGCTTCAACTCAGGACTCTTGTTCAGCTTTACTGTTTTTGCTGCGAAGAACTCCTCATCGCCCCACCCATCTGCATTGCATACATTGGGTAACGACAACACGAGCCTTCTATAAAATTTCTCAACGTGCATAACGCCGTCCACTCGTCTGCAACATCCAACACCAACTTGTCCAGCTACAACTGGATAAACTTGTTTGTTGTATGAAATATCGTCAACTTTATAGGCATAGCGTGAACCGTCCAAGAAATAGCTAATAACAGGGGGACTACCTGTTAACTGTCTTGCATAGTCTCCGAGGGGGACTGGTTTTTTGTGACGTGTGGTCTCGCCAGATACCTGCCATTTCATTATTTTACTGCCGTCATCGTCATAATCAAATGAAGGCATTCCTATCGTATCGAACGAATATTTTTCTGTATTATAGCTTTTGCCATTCGTTTCTTTGGCTATTATCTGCATTATCTTTGCCATAATGTTACCACCTCAATTAAGAATCATCTTCGTCAAAATCAACCTTAATCGAGTTAGCATTGCAAAAAGCATTGATTTTTTTCATAGCAGCATAGTTCGGTTTTGACTTCCCACGTTCCCAGCGATTCACCGTTGAGAATGACACGCCTATCTCTTTTGCAAAAGATTCTTGACTAAGATAAGCGACTTTTCGGATGTATTTAATTCCTTCAGAAAAATTCATATTCTCACCTCTATAATATGCGGTGTTTATACAATAACTCATTATACATTATAGCGAGTTTGCTATGGAAATGCAATAGCAAAGCTATGAAGTTCCAAAAGAATTCGTAAATTGCAAGAACAAGTTGATTATACAATATACCGAGTTATCTTTTTGCTGCTTCATCACCATTCCCTATTACGAGATTTTTCACCCAGTGCACTTTTCTCGTAATAGAATTGCCTGATTAACATACTTATACTCATCCTTAATTCTATTTTTTCAAAAATTCCACACCACCACCACCCGCAACAGTGTTAATTATTTTTAACACTACTGCAAATTTCGTCGATAGTATTAATTTATTTTAACACTATAAGCGTTTTTCGAGTTACTGTTAATTATTTTTAATACTTTCGCACGAGCTACTCCTCTTTATAACCCAATCCCAAGCACAAAAAAAGCCCGCCCTTACGGACGGACTTTTCAACATAAACCGGATTATTTACGGATACCCAGTTTAGCAATGATTGCACGATAGCGCTCGATGTCTTTGCCAGCCAGGTAGTTCAGCAGGCCACGACGTTTACCTACCAGTTTCAGCAGGCCGCGACGGGAATGATGATCTTTTTTGTGCTCTTTCAGATGCTCGGTCAAATATTTGATGCGTTCGGTCAGAACTGCGATTTGTACCTCAGAAGAACCGGTGTCACCTTCATGACGTGCGTTTGCCAGAATTACTGCTTGTTTAGCTTCGCTAGTTAACATTGTTTGTTTCCTCCTAAAAATTCAAATTGCCATAAGCGTAGCAGCCGTTGGAGAATCGAACTGCCAGGCCTTGGTTCAAATACTATGATAGTATACCATATCTTGCTACCAGATAGCAAGTATTTTGTAAAGTTTTTTATAAAAACGGCTTTGATTTACCGCAATACCGCTTCACAGTCATGCTTATCCTGCGCCAGCTGCTGCTTCAGCTGTTCAATGCCGGCAAATTTTACTTCGCCGCGGATGCGCTGCACAAACTGTACTGTGAGCTGCTTACCGTAAAGATCCCCGGTAAAATCAAAGATATTAGTTTCCAGACGCGGTTTGGCTACATCGCCAAATGTCGGGTTATAGCCTATATTCGCCATACCATGATAGCTTACGCCATTCACCAATACCCGCACAGCATACACTCCGCCCAGAGGAACCGCAACATTGGCAGCCTCCAGCTCAATATTGGCCGTAGGATAACCCAGCAGTCTGCCACGCTCGTTGCCGTGCACCACGGTGCCGCTGATGCTGTAGCTGCGCCCCAGCATAGCAGCAGCCTTTGCTACCTCGCCTGCGGCAATCAGCTGACGGATAGCAGTACTGCTGATCACAGTTGCACCCTCGCTTACCAGCTCACGTACAAGCAGCTCAAAGCCCATGGCCTTGGCAGAAGCAGCCAGCGTATAGACAGTTCCCTGTCCGCGGCAGCCGTAGGTAAAGTTGGCACCTACTACCAGACAGCTGTAATCAAGCTGCTGCAGACGCTGCAAAAACTCCTGCGGCGAAAGATCTGCCACCTGCTGATTGAAGGGAATGTCCACCAGCACATCCACACCAAGCTGCTGCAAAAGCTCCTGCTTTTGCGCACCGGTTATCAGCGCCGGCGGCACCATGCCCGGACGAATCCATTCAAAGGGATGGTTGCTGAAGGTAAATACCGCCAGCTGCGAATTACATTCATGCGCCTTCTCCCTTGCGGTTTCAATTACATCAAGATGACCGCGATGCAAACCGTCAAAGGTACCCAATGCTACCACACAGGGAGCGGAAAATTTATGCAGTTGTTCTAAAGAAGTAATAATCTCCATGCTTATTCCTCTGGCATCGGGTAATGCTCTAAGATTTTTTCTGCCTGCAGGCGCTCCTGCTCACAGCGGACGATGCCTAAGAATTCATCCCCCGGCCCCAGCAGTACGTATCTGCCGTCGGCAGTCTGCGCCACCGTGGTGCGTACACCGTTAGTAATGCGCGCCGCCTGACGGGCGTTCACCTTGAGCTTGGGCAGCTCGGCAACGGCAGTCAGCGGCTCTGCGGCACAGGCTTCGGGATTCTCCGCGATTTCCTGCAGCGTGCAGGCCTTGTCAATCGTGTAGGCTCCCACCTGCGTGCGCAGCAAAAAGCTCATTGTACCGCAGGTTCCCAGCGCCGTTGCCAAATCTTCGCCAAGAACGCGAATATAGGTGCCCTTGGAGCAGGCCACGCGCACGGTAAAGCTTTTTGCCGTATAATGCAGAAGCTCCAGCTTATAGACCTCGATGGGACGTGCGGTGCGTTCTACCTCTACGCCCTGACGTGCCAGCTGATACAGCTTTTTGCCGTTGATTTTGATTGCCGAATACATCGGCGGCAGCTGCATTTGCTTGCCGGTAAATTGCGCCAGCACCGCTTCCAGCTCCTGTTTGCCAAACGCAGGCACAGGCATCGTTTTGACAACCTTGCCGCTGTCATCGCCGGTAACTGTCTGCGCTCCCAGCGTAAATTCGGCAATATATTCCTTGCGGCCTTCTACAGCGAACTCCAGCAAACGGGTCGCACTGCCCGCAAAAACAGGAAGAACTCCTGCCGCGTCAGGGTCAAGAGTTCCCCCATGTCCGATTTTCTTTGTGTTAAGCACGCGCCGCAAAAAGCCGATAACATCATGTGATGTCATCTGTGGTGGTTTTAATACATTAAAAATTGCGTCCATATTAAACCAATTTGCCCAATGCCTCCAGCAGCTGAGTGCGAGCCTCCTCTACCGGTGCATAAATCGTACAGCCTGCTGCCCGCAGATGACCGCCGCCGCCGAAGGCTACAGCCACAGCGGATACGTCAACGCTCTTGGAGCGCATGCTCACGCGCGTTACCGCCGGCTCAACGGCCTTGAACATAATAGCTACGTCAACGCCCTCAATATAGCGCGGGTAGGACACAAAGCTGTCGGTCTGGACATCCTTGTCATATAAATCGTTGGTAATTGTGAGATAAGCAATTTTGCCTTCATAAGCAAAGGTCAGCGAAGGCAGTACCTTGGCCAGCATCTCTACCGTATCACGGGAGCGCACGTCCAGTGCATCGCTGATTTCGTTAGGCTGCACGCCGTATTCCAGCAGCTTGGCAGCATTACGCATAGTTTTCGGCGTAGTGTTGGCATAGCGGAAGGAGCCGCAGTCTGTGCTGATTGCTGTGTAAAAGCAGGTAGCAATTTCCTTATCAAAGGGCCATTGCATAGCCATGAACAGATCACACATTACCTCGCCTACGGCTGCTGCCTTGGCATCCAAGTAGAGATATTCGGCAAAGCGTTCGTTGGAAATGTGGTGGTCGATGTTCAGCAGTGTTTTTGCTTCCACAACCTCGGACACCAGACCAATACGGTCAAAGGAGCTGGCATCAATAACTACCAGCAAATCCGTCTGCAGCTTGCTGCCCTCTACCGGGCGTTCACACAATTCAATACCGGGAAAAAAACTAAAGCTTTTGTTGATAACGTCATCACAGAAAACAGTAACCTGCTTGCCCTGTGCCAGCAAAAAACGCGCCAGTCCCAAAGTGGAGCCCAGGGTGTCACCATCCGGGCTTACATGGGTGCACAGCACGATTTTTTCTGCCGCCAGCAGCATAGCGCCTGTTTCCTGCAGGCTAAGCTCCTTACTCATGCTCTGCTTCCTCGGCTGCAGGCTTTTCTTCCTGCTTAATCTTATCTAAAATGCTCTGAATATGCGCACTGTATTCTGCGGAGGTATCCTTCTGCAGAATCAGGGTCGGTGCAAAGCGCAGGCGGATGCGTTTGGCAATTTCCGTACGCATAAAGCCTAATGCCTTGTTCAGAGCCTTCCAGGTTTCATCCTGTTTATCCTTGGGACCATACATGCTGATGAAAATCTTTGCATAGCTCATGTCATCTGTCAGCTCCACACCGGTTACGGTAACAAACTGAATGCGCGGATCCTTGACATCATGCAGCAGCATTTTGCTGATTTCATGCTTGATGGCCTCCTGTACTTTTTCTACTCTAAGTCTTGCCATTTTCTTTTCCTCTATATTATAGATACAGACTGACGTACAGGCAGCAGCTGCGGGGAATGCGGCGTATACGGCCGGCATTCCTGCGCAATGTGCCTTATGCGGCAGACTATTCTACTGCGATTTCTTCCATGTCGTATACTTCAAATATATCGCCCTCTTTAAGGTCGCTGAATTTCTCTAAAGTGATACCACATTCAAAGCCTTGGGCAACTTCCTTCACATCGTCCTTGAAGCGGCGCAGAGATTCGATAACGCCCTCGTGAACAACGATGCCGTCACGTACAACACGAACCTTGGAGCTGTTGGTAACCTTGCCTTCAACTACATAGCAGCCGGCAATCTTCAGCTTGGAAATAGTAATCAGCTGACGGATTTCTACGCGGCCTTGGATAACCTCCTTGAATTTAGGAGCAAGCATACCCTTGATAGCAGCCTCAACGTCGTTGATTGCGTCGTAAATTACACGGTAGGTGCGTACGTCAACCTTCTCGGTTTCGGCAGCCTTACGCGCGTTAGCGTCAGGACGAACGTTAAAGCCGATAATCAGTGCGTTGGCAGCGGATGCCAGCATTACGTCGGACTCGGTGATAGCGCCTACGCCTGCATGGACAACGGCAACCTTAACCTCATCGTTTTTGATTTTTTCCAGGGATGCCTTCAATGCTTCGATGGTACCCTGAACGTCAGCCTTAACTACGATGTTCAGCTCTTTGATTTCGCCTTCTTTAATACGTTGGAACAGGTCATCCAGAGAAACCTTGGAGTTCAGCTTGATTTCCTCTTCCTTCTTCTTAGCGATACGTTTTTCGGCAACGCCGCGGGCAGTCTTTTCATCGGTGCTGTCCAGAATATCGCCGGCAGCCGGTACATCATTCAGGCCCAGTACCTCTACAGGGGTAGAAGGCAGAGCTTTTTTAACCTTTTCGCCACGGTCATTGATCATTGCACGAACCTTACCATAGGAGGTGCCGGCAATAATGGTATCACCGATATGCAGAGTACCGCGTTGTACAAGTACGGTAGCAACCGGGCCGCGGCCTTTATCCAGCTGTGCCTCGATGATGGTGCCGTGAGCAGGCAGATTCGGGTTAGCCTTCAGCTCCTGCATTTCAGCAACCAGCAGAATCATTTCCAGCAGGTCGCTGATACCGGTTTTCTGATGTGCGGAAACAGGAACCATAATGGTGTCGCCGCCCCAATCCTCAGGAATGAGCTCATGCTCTGCCAGCTGTTGTTTAACGTGATCCGGATTTGCGCCCGGACGGTCGATTTTATTGATAGCTACAATGATAGGTACCTTTGCAGCCTTAGCATGGTTGATAGCCTCGATGGTCTGCGGCATTACACCGTCATCTGCTGCTACAACCAGAATTGCAACGTCGGTTACCTGTGCGCCGCGTGCACGCATAGCGGTGAAAGCCTCATGGCCCGGGGTATCCAGGAATACAATCTGCTTGCCCTGGTAGTTTACCTTATAAGCACCGATGTGCTGGGTAATACCGCCGGCCTCGCGGGAAGTAACGTTGGTTTTGCGGATAGCGTCCAGCAAGGAGGTTTTACCATGGTCAACGTGGCCCATAACGGTAATAACCGGCGGACGCGGAACGCGTTTTTCAGGCGGATCGTCAACCTCGGGAATTTCGGTCGGATCCTCTTCCGGAGCCTTCTGGCCAACCTCTACGCCGAAGTTGTCGCCGATAAGCTGTGCGGTATCGAAATCGATATCCTGGTTGATGGTAACCATTACGCCCAGCATAAACAGAGCCTTGATTACTTCATTAACCTCACGCTTAATGAGCTTGGAAAATTCCTGTACATTAATGGATTCACCGATTTCAACGTAGGTCGGACGAACGATTTCTACCGGAGCCTGTTGTTGCTTCGGTGCTGGCTTCTTGCCGCCGCGGTTTACCGGCATCTGATGGCCGGCGCTGCGGTTCGGACGGCTTTCGCGGGTAGCGTAGCTGCCCTTAATCTGCGGCTTGTTGTCCTTACGGTTTTTGCCTGCGTTGCGACCGCCCTGACGGTTATCGCGAGCGCCTTCGCTGCGACCGCCGCTGCGGCCACCGCTAACCTGTGCACGGCTTTCACCGTGTACGCTCGGGCCCTGCTGGCTCTTAGGACCTACAAAGATACCGCCCTGGCGTTGTTGGCCGTTGCGGTTACCCTGACGGTTGCCCTGAGCACCCTGCTGGCCATTGCGATTTTGCGGACGACCTTCGTTACGGCCACCTTGGCGGTTGCCCTGCTGACCACCGCGGTTTTGCTGCGGACGGCCTTCGTTGCGGCCACCCTGACGATTTTCGTTACGCCCTTGTTGAGCGTTGTTGTTGCGTTGATTTTGTTGCTGATTTTGTTGCATATTCCTCTGTCCGTTATTCCTATTCATATTGTTATCGTTTCTTTTAGCTGTATCCTGCGGACGTGCAGGAGCAGCCGGTTTGCTGACATCACGTTTTTCCGTCTTCGCCGGTTTGGGCGGTTCTGGTTTTTTATCGTATGCTTTACGGATAACAGACATAGCCTTGTCATCAGCTGCACTAAAATTAGTTTTTTCGATATTATTTTTCTTCAACAGGTCAATGACCTCATTTACCGGTTTGCCATAATCCTTGGCAACCTCATATATTCTTTTATTACCCATTCATCCACCTCCAGACCAGATAATAAGAAGCAGACACATCTGCGGAGCTCGCGCAAGCTGCGCAGACAACTGTGATTTAAATCATTATTTTTTCAACAGCATGTTGGCAAAATTCGCATCGGTAATAGCCACAGCTATTCTCGGTCCTTTGCCGATTGCATAGCCCAGCTCATTGCGCGTCAACAGCTCAATGACCTGCACGCCTGCCATCTCTGCCAGGAAATAAATTTCCTTTTTTGAATTAGGGGCAGCATCTTGTGCCAAAACAAGTACCTTGACCTTGCCGCTTTTTAAGGCAGCACGCACAGCTACATCGCCGGAAGCGGTTTTGCCTGCCTTTTGCGCCAACCCTAAAGCAAATGCGACATTATTGCCTGCCATGTTCGAAATCCTCCAGCAGCTGCTTGAGTACATCCTCACCAATAGGCTTTCCCAAAGCGCGCTCCAGACGTTTCTCCTTTACGGCCTTGGTAATGCATTCCTTATCGGGGCAGACATATGCACCGCGTCCGTTCTTCTTGCCGGTGAGGTCAAGGCTGACCTCGCCCTCAGGTGAACGTACAACGCGCAGCAGAGCCTTTTTATCCTTCATTTCATTGCAGCCTAAGCATTTACGCTGCGGAATTTTTTTTACCTTCATCATGCTTCTTCCACGGGAGCAGGCTCAGCAGCAGCCTCTTCGGCAGCCTGAGTTTCGCTCTTAATATCAATTTTCCAGCCGGTCAGCTTAGCAGCCAGGCGGGCATTTTGGCCTTCCTTGCCGATAGCCAGGGACAGCTGGTAATCCGGTACGACAACGCGGCAGATTTTGTCTGCTTCGTTAACGGTTGTCTTGACAACCTTTGCCGGGCTCAGAGCGTTGGCAACATATTGTGCCGGATCTTCACTGTATTTTACAATATCAATCTTTTCACCGCGCAGCTCGTTAACGATAGTCTGCACGCGCATGCCCTTATGGCCTACGCAGGCACCTACCGGATCAACATTGCTGTCAGCGGTATATACGGAAATCTTGGAGCGCATACCGGGCTCGCGGGCAACGGATTTGATTTCAACAACGCCGTCATGGATTTCCGGAACCTCCAGCTCAAACAGGCGCTTCAGCAGGCCGGGATGAGTACGGGAAACCATAATCTGCGGTCCCTTGTTGGTGCGCTTAACCTCAACAATATAGGTTTTCATACGCTCATGGTATTGGTAAATTTCACCAGGAATCTGCTCGTTCGGAGTCAGCACAGCTTCAACCTTGCCCAAATCGATATAAACGTTTTGGTTTTCCATGCGCTCGATAATACCGGTAACGATATCGTTGGCACGGCTTTGAAAGCGTTCATATACCTGTCCGCGCTCTGCCTCACGGATACGCTGTACAACAAACTGTTTAGCGTTTTGGGCAGCAATACGGCCAAAGTTTTTCGGTGTAACCTCAACCTCTACGATGTCGCCTGCAAGATACTGCGGGTTGATTGCCTGAGCATCCTCCAGAGTCATTTCGTTAATGCCGTCAGCCTCACCTTCAACTACAGTGCGCTGAGCATATACATGGATTTCACCGGTTTCTTTATTCATTTCAACACGGACATTCTGGTTTGTGCCGGTGTTCTTCTTGTAAGCAGCAACCAAAGCGTCATCAACAGCCTGGAACAAAAGCTCGGGGTCAATACCCTTTTCCTTTCCTAATTCCTGGATTGCTGAGATAAAATCTGCGTTCACTTAATAAGCCTCCTATTTCTTAAATTAAAAGTCTATATGCGGTCTGATATTCGCAATCAGCCTACGTTCAATGCGGTCAGGATTTTTGAATTCCTTACCTTTAATAATCTTTTTAACCTGTACAGCTTCGTCATCATGTGCTACCAGAATGCCGGTCAGATTTTTCATTCCCTCCCACGGAGTATAGAACATAATGTCAACCTTGGTGCCGTAGGCAGCTTCAAAGTCCTTGTCCTTCTTCAGCGGACGGTCAATGCCCGGAGAAGAAACCTCCAAAAAGTATTTGTCGGGAATAGGATCCTCTGCATCAAGAATCTCCGTCAGCTTTTCGCTCACCATCTGGCAGTCATCAATTTCAACTCCACCAGGCTTATCGAGAAAAATCCGTAGGTACCAGTCCTTTTCACGCACATATTCTACATCAACCAGAGTAAGCCCGGTGTCCTGCAGAAGTGGTTCTACCATTGCGGTAATCAGTGCTTCAACTTCTTTTGCCTGCATCATTTTCACCTCCATATTAAGTTTTTCTTTCTGTATTAACCTTGCGGCCAATACCTGCCTCTGCCGCAAATGCGTCAGAAACATCGTAATAAGCGGAAAGAGCGGGCTTTAAACCCACTCTTTCACAAGTCATACTTATTTTGGCTATCCTTATTATAGCATCTGTTGACAAGTCTTGCAAGTAGCTTACGCTATATCTAGTTATTATATGTTAAATTTTATACAGAAAAATGCTAAATCTGCCACGTAAAATGTATACACTGCACTTTCCCTTGTCAGTGGCAAAAATATCTGCTACAGTAATACAGTAAACAGATAGAGATTGTGGAAAAAGTGTCAGTTTGGACAAGGGCGCTTTATCGACAAGCTTTTTATGAAAGGTGGTATTTTTATGTCCTATAATTTTGATGCTGCTGTTTCTCCCTTTATTAAAGCACTGCCTCCCTCCGGTCTGGCAAAGTTTCTTGATATTATGGCCGCTAACCCCAACATCGTACCTCTCAGCGTAGGCGAACCCGATTTTGATATTCCGCAGGCTGTCAAGGATGCCGAAATCAACAGCATCTGCGAAGGCAAAAGCTGCTACACTCCTACCCTCGGCCTTTTGGAGCTGCGCGAAGCAATTGCTGCTGATATCCATAAAAACTACGGCGTGAAATACGACCCGAAAACCGAAATCATGGTAACCGTCGGTGTCAGCGAAGCACTGTACACCACTATTACTACCATTATGCATCCCGGTGACGAAATTATTCTGCCCGAGCCCTGCTACGTTGCCAACAAGGCCTGCGTTATTCTGGCAGGCGGCAAGCCTGTTTCCGTAGAAACCTATCAGGAAAACGGCTTTGTGCCTACTATCGAAGATTTGGAAAAGGCTGTTACGCCCAAAACTAAGGCTATTATGCTTGGCTATCCCAACAACCCGACCGGCGCTATTATGAGCAAGGAGCAGATTAAGGCTATCGGCGACTGGGCTGTAAAACATGACCTGATTGTCATCAGCGACGAGCTTTATGCTCATCTTACCTACGGCGGCAAAACACACACCATGTTCACCTCCTTCCCGGAATTCCGCGACCGCACCATTATTTTCAACGGCTTCTCCAAGGCCTACGCTATGACCGGCCTGCGTCTTGGCTATATCATGGCACCGGCAGCAATCATCAACGCTATGAACATCCTGCATCAGTATGTTGTGCTCTGCCCCAACGTTACAGCACAATACGGTGCGATTGCGGCACTGAAATACTGCCGTCAGGACGTTGACAACATGGTTGCCGAATACAGCCGCCGCCGTCAGATTATGATTGATGGCTTCCACAAGATGGGGCTGCCGCTGTATGAGCCCGAAGGCGCCTTCTATGTTTTCCCCTGCATCAAGGAAACCGGCCTTTCCAGCATGGAATTTGTTGAAAAGCTGTTGGAGGAGCAAGAGGTTCTCGTGATCCCCGGCAACATCTTCGGTGCCGGTGGCGAAGGCTATATCCGCTGCTCCTATGCTTACAGCGAAGAAATCCTGCATAAAGCGCTGGAGCGCATCGCCCTCTTCGTAACTAAATACAGAAATCTGAACAAAGCAAAATAACTGTTATGCTTATTAATTATTAGACACAGTTATCTTATTAGTATATAATATCAATTGTAGATTTGATATCTGCTTAAAAATTCTTTGTTTTGATTTCGCTATATCTCACTTTCCTTCCATGAGACATAGCACATAAGAAAAACACGGTGTTTATCAGCCGTGTTTTTTCTTTTTGAAAAAGCTTTTTGATTATTCTATTGCAGCAGCAGCGTAAGCTAAACAAAAAATCCGCATGAAAAAAACATCATCATATTCCCGCTAAAACAGTTAAAGCTGCCAGCCTCCGGTTTGAGACG
>ENA-OPAC01000719-OPAC01000719.1-human-gut-metagenome-genome-assembly--contig:-NODE-719-length-17871-cov-1.814212_pt1 | contig 17871 bp, 6 predicted proteins | sample MGYA00241052_ERZ501420 | MGnify/ENA primary metagenome ERZ501420 (study PRJEB25962, sample SAMEA2042513) | human gut metagenome | biome: human gut; feature: human-associated habitat; material: faeces... | reverse complement strand
AGATATTGAAACGCACATTTCTTATTCTATGCATCGGATGGGCAATCGGTTGGTTTGACCATGTATGTGAAGGTGACTTCCTGCCTTTTGTCCATCTGCGCATCCCCGGGGTACTACAACGCATTGCTTTATGTTACTGTGTTATTTCTTTTACAGCCCTATTTATGAATCATAAGTTCATCCCCACATTAACCTTTATCTTACTGGTAAGTTACACTGTCATATTATGCATGGGGAACGGTTATACCTGCGATGAAAGCAATATTTTATCCATCATTGACAGGCAACTTTTCGGCGAAGCACATCTCTATCAGAAGAGCCCGATTGATCCGGAAGGATTTGTAAGCACTCTCTCTGCTATCGCCCACACTTGTATCGGTTTTTCATGTGGAAAATGGATAATACAAAGCCATCAGACAGAAAACAAAGTGCTCCGTTTGTTCTTGACCGGATTCATTCTGATGAGTATCGGCTATTTGTTGGCAGATGCGCTGCCTTTAAATAAAAGAATATGGTCTCCTACTTTTGTTCTGGTGACCTGCGGAGCGGCTTCCATGTCACTTGCCACATTAATGTATTATATAGACATAAGGAATAAACAAAAATGGTGCCGCTTCTTCATCATCTTCGGCGTCAACCCCCTATTCCTCTATGTACTGAGGGAAGTACTTGCCATTATGATGGGAAGTACCGGATGGAAAGCGGCAGCCTATGCAGCCATTCATTCAGGAATAACCGACACCTACCTTGCCTCAGCTGTCTACGCCCTCGTTTTCACTCTGTTTTTGGGGTGTATCGGTTATCCGCTATATCTTAAGAAAATATACATCAAACTGTAACAACCAATTCATAATATATAGAGAACTATGCAGTATTAAACAAGAACATATTAATCAAAACCAAAATTAAATTCTATGCTAAACGTACAATCTCTAACCCAAAGGACATTTGCACAGATAGTAGTCTTTGCATTACTCCTATTAAACAGTACACTGGCATTTGCTCAAAATCAAGTTAACGGTATTGTCACAGACAAGACCGGAGAACCCCTTATCGGAGTGAATGTAGTCGAAAAAGGTACTACCAACGGTGTTATCACTGACTTTAACGGACAGTTTACACTGAATGTAGCACAAGGAAAGACACTCGTATTCTCTTACGTGGGTTACACTACCCAGGAAATTACAGTAAAAGGATCTTCTTTGAAGATTATTATGGAAGAAGATTCTAAAACATTAGATGAAGTTGTGGTAGTAGGTTATGGCAGTATGAGTCGTAAGGATGTAACCAGCTCCATTACCACTGTGAAAGCAGACAAACTGAATGTAGGAGTTTATTCTGACCCTGGACAGTTGTTGCAAGGTAAAGTTCCTGGTTTGACGGTAGTACAAAGCAGCGACCCGACTTCTGGTACAGCTTCTATCTCTTTACGTGGGGCTTCTTCTCTGCGTACCGGTGCGGCAATGGAACCTTATTATGTTATTGACGGTATTCCCGGTATGTCATTAAGTCTGATTGCTCCCGAAGATATTGAAAGCATTGACGTACTTCGTGACGCTTCTGCAACGGCTATTTATGGCTCCAAGGCTGCTAACGGAGTAATCTTGATTACCACCAAAAAAGGTAGTAAAAGTGAGCACACTTCTGTAAACTACAGCGCATATCTTGCATTTGACAACATTGCCAAGCGTTTAGATATGATGACTGCCGACGAACTCCGCACCTATGCCAAGGAAAATAACATCACTCTTCCGAATGACAAAGGAGCAAACACCAATTGGAACGATGAAGTACTGCGCACAGCAATCAGTCATAACCACAACGTTTCTATCAATGGCGGTTCAGAAAAGACTCAATACAGTGCCAGCATGAGTTATCAAAACAAACAAGGTATCGTACGTGGTACAGATTTCGAGCGTTTCGGCGGCCGCGCATTCTTGCAAACCAAAGCACTGAATGATCGGCTCACCTTAGCCTTTAATGTGAATGCCGCACAATCAAAAGGTACCACCGTTGATTCCGCCAAAGATGGCCAATCCGTATTCGATGCCATGAATTATTATTCTCCACTAGTTCCTGTCACCAATGCAGACGGTTCTTGGTATAGCGACAAAACTATCTCCCAAAACTTCAATCCTGTATCCATGATCAATGAAGATACTTTTGAAAATAACAAGAAACTCCTTCAAGGAACAGCCAAAGGTACTTTAGATATCACTAAGGACTTGAAATGGAACTTAAGTCTTTCCTATCAAGACGAACAATATATATGGAACGAATACCATACCAGCAAATCCCAATATAACACCCGAAATGGCGAAGCTAAACGTATTGCAACAGAAAACAAGAAAAAAATTCTTGAAACATACATAAACTATGATCATACATTCGCCAATATCCACAAACTGGGCCTGATGGCCGGTTATTCATGGGAACAGAATGATGACAATGACAGTTTCGGTCTGGATGTCTACGACTTTTACAATGATAACACCACCTTTTATAATCTGAACCTTGCCAATAAAATGGATTGGCAGAATGGCGGTATCACCAGCAATAATAACGGTCATTTGGAAACTTTACGTATGATCTCATTTTATGGACGTATCAACTACTCCTTCAACAGCAAATACCTGCTTCAAGCAACAATTCGCCGTGACGGCTCCTCTGCTTTTGGAAAGAACAACCGTTGGGGAACTTTTCCATCTGCATCGTTGGCATGGCGTATGAGCGAAGAAAAGTTCATCAAAGATTTAAATGTTTTCGATGACTTGAAGTTCCGTGTTGGTTATGGTGTTAGTGGTAACTCACTCGGATTCGGAGCTTATTCGGCTATCCAGACTTACAGTACTTCAGGTTGGTTCAACTATACAAACGCCAATGGCACACAGAATAGTTACCATACCCTGGCAGCCGCCTCAAATGCCAATCCAGACCTAAAATGGGAACGTACAGCCATGTTGAACATCGGGCTGGACTTCAGCTTCTTTGGAGGCAGATTAGGAGGAACCATCGAATACTATGACAAGCGTACCAGCGACCTGATATACACTTACGAGGTTTCCACAAACCGCTATCCTTTCGGAACCATGCCGGCCAATGTGGGAGATATCAGCAATAAAGGTATTGAATTTACCATTAATGCCACTCCTATACAAACAAAAAATTTCTCTTGGCAAACCAGTTTGAACTTATCTCATAATAAAAATAACGTAGAAAGTATATCCAACAGTGAATATTCCGTAGATTATATCCGTGCAGCCGATCCTGAAATCGCAGGTTATTCTTCAAATGCAGACGTACAGCGCATCATGGAAGGACATCCTATCGGCACCTTCTACACCTACGAATGGGCCGGCTACAATAACCAAGGAGTATCCATCTTTTATGTACACGATCCTGAAACGGGTGAGCGTACAGGCGAAACGACCACAGATCCTGAAACTGATAGAGACCGTACTATTACCGGCTGTGCACAACCTGATTTAAATTTAGGCTGGAGCAATAACTTCCAATACAAGAACTGGAATCTCGATTTATTCTTTACTGGTGTTTTTGGACAAGATATCTACAACGCCACTGCAGAACAATACTCTAATGTTTCTTTTGTGAAAGAAGGCCGCAATGTATTAAAAAGCGTAGCTACCGAACACCGTGCTACAGACACACAATCTCAAGCACCATCCAATCGCTGGATAGAGAACGGTAGTTATTTCCGTCTGTCCTCGGTTTCATTGGGATATACTTTCGGCAAAATTGGTAACTGGATAAACTCGCTCAAGCTATACGCTACTTGTAATAATGTATTCACCATTACCGGTTACTCCGGCCGTGATCCGGAAATCAACCTTGGAGGCTTGGAACCGGGTATGGACAGACGCACCAATTACTATCCGCGTACCCGTTCATTTATGATCGGTGTAAACATGAATTTCTAACCATATAATTGAAAACTGATATGAAAAATAGCATAAAATTAATAACCTGGCTAGTAGGTGGTCTGTTCACCTTCTCCTCCTGCACAGATCTAGATGTGGATCTTAAATCCACTTATACAGAATACCCAGATTCCGAAATTGCCAAAGAAGCGAAAATGGCAGGTTTGTATTATGGATTCGGCGGAGCATTAGGACGTCGTTATATGGAAGCTGCCCTGCTGTCCTCTGATGAATTCATGGCAGTGACATTTGGTGGTAACTGGTATGATGGCGGCAATTATATCCATTCCTCTCTTCATGCCAGCCTTCCAGGAGACGCACACGTGGACTGGGCCGGTGATATTCCGGCTGCAATCACAAAGTGCAATCAAGCAATTTTTGACCTGGGTGGAGAGGATGAAAACAATGCCGAACAAGAAGCCTTGATTGCTCCGGCACTTGCCATGCGTGCTTTCTATCATTTTATTTTTATGGATACATTCGGAGCAACTCCCAAATTAGACCATTTGATCGGCGATTCTGAAGCTATCGACCGTTCTCCCCGTTCCGAAATTACAAAATTTATCGAAAGCGACCTGCTTCGTGCTTTGGCTTCCGGCGGTTTAAAAGAAGATGTTGATGCTTCCACTTATGGCAAGCCAACCAAATGGATGGCTGAGGCTCTCCTTGCCAAACTCTATATAAACTGGGCTGTTTATACCTGTGATGATGTAGCTACTTATGATCCAAGCATGACTAATTCCAAATTGAATGATGTCATAAAATATTGCGATGATATCATCGCCTCTGGTCATTTCAACCTCAGTGATGGTTATCGCAAGAAATTCATGCCGGACAACGGCTATCAGATCAAAGATTTCATCTATGCAATGCCATACCAAAATAATGAAACATCAACCAGAGCCAATACTTACGCCCGTTTTCAATTCTGGCCTAAATTCAACAATGACGGCGCGGACGGCAAAGGACTGTTCGGTATAACACTATCCAAAAATGCTGGAGGCGTTTTCATCGTCACTCCTGAAGCAGCAGACCGTTTTTGCCTGGAAGGAGATGAACGCAATGACATCATCATGAAAGGTGCGATCAATTATTATGACATCAGCACACATACAATGGGAACAGAACCTTATATATACAACGGACAACAAGTTGTCCTCACCAAGAATATCACCATCTTGAATGACCAAATGGATCTTGGAAATGACTTGAACGCATGGTGCCAGGGATACCGATGCATCAAATGGGCTATTCAAGCAGACGATTATAACCTCTATAACCGGAATCAAAGCAATGATGTACCTATCTTCCGTTATGCAGATATTCTGCTAATGAAAGCAGAAGCTATTCTACGGGGAGCAACAGCTACGAACGGTGATACGCCACAATCCCTGTTCAACCAAATACGCAGCTACTGTAACGCTCCATTATTGGAGCATTCTCCTTCATTGGACGAGTTGCTTGAAGAACGTGCACGTGAATTTTACGCAGAAACATGGCGTCGCAATGACCTAATCCGTTTTGGAAAGTTCGAAGACGACTGGGGATATAAAAATCAATATCATCCGGAAGCCAAGACCGAGAAATGGCGTAGAATCTTCCCTGTATCTGTCGGCTTGATGAATTCAAACACCAACTGGAAGCAAAATTACGGTTATTGATAAATTAAATAAGTTTTTATAAGGGCTTGTTACGGCAAGCTCTTATAAAAACCTTTAAAGCAAAAAATAATTCATGAAACGTCATCAAATCTTATTACTTCATATCGCGACATCCATCTTGGTATTATTCCCATTTCCTATACATGCCCATAAAATGATGTACCAGGACTCTATCGAAATCGTAGTACACAGAGGAGCGAACCATATAGCGCCGGAAAACACCATTCCATCAGCTCTAGCTGCATTGAAACATGGAGCCGGCTGGATAGAAGTGGACGTGCGCAAAAGTAAAGACAATATACTTTATAATCTGCATGATGAAACTTTAGACCGTACTACCAACGGTAAAGGTCCCATTCAAGATATGCTATCCAAAGATATTGAAAAATTAGACGCCGGCAGTTGGTTCAGTTCTCGATTTACCGGCATTCACGTACCCCGTATAGCCGAAATGCTAGATACCCTACAAGGAAAGGCACACATTTTTTTTGATGTAAAACGAGGAACTCCGATAAAAGATTTGATTACATTAGTACGCCAAAAAGGATATGAAAATAAAAGTTTCTTCTGGTTTGCAGACTCAGAAATGCTGAAAGAATTTATCAAAATCGCTCCGGAAATGAAGATTAAAGTAAATGCCTCCAATATAGCGGCTTTGGAGAAATGGATGAAAATATGCACCCCGGCCTATGTAGAAACAGATATCCTCAATATCACTCCTCAATTCAAAGAATTCTGCAAAAGCAATCATATCAAGATAATGGCTGCTATTCAGAATGCGAGTGAAAAAGAATATAAAAAAGCGATTGAAGTCCATCCCGATTTAGTCAATCTGGACCGGCCGGAACTCTTTATAAAAATACTCCATCAGGAGATTAAAAAATAACCCTTTTCCAAGAAGAGCTATGAAAAGTACCCTATCTTACCTGCTGATTATATGCAGCCTGTTTACTGCTTGTATCGGTCATCAGGAAGAATCCCTACTGTTCTACGTAGATACCCGTACGGGCACTGCACCAAGCGCAACCCACACCGCAGAACTTTTCGGCAAAAATACCGAAGAGTACGGGCAAACGCTGCCTGCTGTTCTAGAGCCCAACGGAATGAACTTTTGGACTCCCCAAACACAAGATACAGAAGCAAAATGTAAGGCTCCCTATTATTACAAAGATACGAAAATACAAGGTTTCCGCAATTCACATTGGATTGTCGGAGGTTGTACACAGGATTACGGTTCCATGACCTTGATGCCTGTATCGGGTACACTGAAATATCTTCCCCAAGACAGAGGAAGCCTGTTCTCTCACCAAGAAGAAACAGCAACGCCCGCCTATTACTCTGTCCTTCTCAAAGATTATTCCATCTTTGCAGAAATGACCGGACGTTCCCGTTCAGCCATTTTCCGATTCACTTATAACCAACCGGAAGATGCTTATCTCATAGTCAATCCTAACAGTGATGAAGGGAAAGGATATATTGAAATCGATACCATAAAAAAACAGATACGCGGATACAATCCCGTCCACCGCATCTATCAAGGCTGGGGAGAACCCGCCGGATACAACGGGTACTTTATTATTGAATATCAAAATGAAATAGAAGAATATGGTACATTCCGGCATGACAGTCTCTTCGCCGGACAACGACAGATAGCCGATGGAACAGGTATAGGTGCATATCTCCGGTTCAAAATACACTCAGAAGGACCCATATTAATTAAAGCCGCTTCCTCTTTTACTGACATGGAAGGCGCTCAAAAGAATCTGGACACCGAGATACCTCATTGGGATTTTAACCGCACCCGACAGGAACTGAACTCCATCTGGGAACAAAGGCTTTCACAAGTTACAGTACAGACAAACAACCGAAACGATAAAGAGAAATTTTACGGAGCACTCTACCGTGCCTCATTCCTGCCACGTACATTCAATGATGTAGACGGGCGCTATCCTTCTTTTTCCACAGGACACCCGTTCAGACAATCAGCCAACGGTAGAAATTACTATGAAGATTACAGTATGTGGGATACTTACCGTGCTCTCCATCCTTTAGTCAATATCCTAACCCCAAAGAAAGCCGGAGACATGATGCAATCATTGGTGGACAAATATGAACAAGGCGGCTGGCTGCCTATATTTCCTTGTTGGAACAGTTATACCGCAGCCATGATAGGCGATCATTGCATCTCCGCACTGGGAGATGCCTATATCAAAGGAATCCGTAATTTTGATATCAACAAAGCTTGCGAAGGAATGCTCCGGAACGCATTCAGGACTCCCGCCACCTATGAAGAATATAAAAACGGAATGGGACGGCGTGCTTTGAATTCTTATCTGAAATATGGATACATTCCTTTGGAAGACAGCGTACCGGAAGCCTTTCATACCTGCGAACAAGTGTCACGTACTTTAGAATATGCATACGATGATTTCGTATTGGCCCAAGTCCTGCAAAAGTTGGAAACATCAGATGATTACTTTCCTGATCCACAAAAAACAGGACTTTATGATACATTAATGATACGTGCACGATATTACCGTAACGTAATAAACCCTAGCACCGGATATGCCCAAGGCAGATACGCTGACGGAAGTTTCCTCACCGATGCCGGTAACGCCTTTTCTTTCACCCGCTTCATCACCGAAGGAGCTCCCTGCCATTATACTTGGTATGCCCCCCATGATATATACGGACTTATGGAATGTATGGGCGGAAAAGAAAAATACATTGCCAAACTGGATTCCATGTTCAGCGAACACCGCTACTGGCACGGCAACGAACCTTGTCATCAGATAGCCTACCTCTTCAACTATGCCGGACAACCTTGGAAAACCCAACGGGAGGTACGTCATATTATGGAAACAGAATATCTGAATGCTCCCGGTGGTCTGTCAGGTAATGATGATGCAGGACAGATGTCTGCCTGGTATGTATTTTCTGCTATGGGATTCTATCCGGTATGTCCCGGTACACCTTATTATATAATAGGAAGTCCTTCTTTTCCCCGGATGAGCATCCGCTTGGAAAACGGAAAGACATTCACCATATTAGCCCACAACGCCAACAAAAAAAATATATATATCCAGTCAGCAAAACTAAACGGAAAAGAATATGACAAGAATTACTTTACACACCAAGATATAATACAGGGAGGAACATTAGAGTTCCAGATGGGCCCGAACCCTAATACAAACTGGGGAGCATCCGCTCTCAGCCTGCCTCCCGACAATATGAAATAAGTACAAAAAATAAAAAACAACCCATATGAAGAATCAAACTATCATCAGCCTCTTATGCTGCCTCCTGTTGTTTGTGACAGGATGCAGTACTTCCCATCAAGGGAACACGTACGACATCATGACCTATGGAGCCAAAGGAGACGGACAAACAGATGATGCCGCCGCTATACAACGCGCCATCAATGCCTGTTCCGCTGCCGGTGGCGAACCGTAATCATTCCTGCCGGACACACCTTTCTATGCGGTCCGCTATATTTGAAATCCTATGTGAACCTTCATCTGGAACCCAACTCCCGATTGCTGGCCAACCCCGATGAAAGCATCTATACAGAAAGCGCATTCCGCGAAAACCGTGGCGAAGGAATGATGTGGATCAGTGGAAAAGACTTAAAACAAATATCCATTACCGGTACAGGAGAAATAGACGGAAACGGAATCGCCTTCATGGGCAAAGAGCTGGATGATTCCTACGAGCTGAAGCCCGTCACTGATTTTGACCCACGCCCACATGTGCTTACCCTTATCAATGTGGAGAAAACCGTTATCCGTGACATCACGATCCGGAACAGCGCCTATTGGACAATACACCTGATAGGCTGTTACGATGCCTTGATTGACGGCATCTCTTTATTGAATAATCTAAAAATACGCAACGGCGACGGTATTGATGTGGATCACTCCAAAAAAGTACGTATAGCGAACTGCTTCATTGAATCGGGCGATGACTGCATTTGCCTGAAGAATCGTCGGGAATTTGAAGAATATGGCTCTTGCGAAGATATTGTAGTGACTAATTGTGTCATGACTTCACGTTCATGCGCTATTAAGATAGGCTCGGAAAATATGGACAAGATCGATAATGTATTATTCAATAATTGCATTATCAAAAACAGCAACCGGGGCATCGGCATACAAAACCGGGATGAAGGTACTGTGAGCAATGTCATTTTCTCCAATATATTAGTAGACTGTATGTTCTATTCTGATGTATGGTGGGGTAAAGCGGAACCTATCTATGTCACCTCATACCCTCGTGCCGTAGGCAATCATAAAGATGCAGGCTGGCGTTTCCCCAAAGGTGCAACGAAAGGACACTCGGGAGAAGTCAGCAACATTTTCTTCAATCAGATTAAATGCACTAGTGAAAACGGCATTTTCGTAGGGGGAGACACTCCGGAGAAAGTGCATCATATCTATTTTGATGAAATAGATGTCAAGTTGTTAAAACGTACCGGTTATGAAGGCGGTGTGTATGACAAACGTCCTTGTAACGGAGATGGTTTTGTATATGACAAGACTTATGCTTTCTATCTGGACACCGCTTCGGATATCCGGATTACCGGCTGTAACATTTATTGGGCCTTCCCTCAATTGACACAAGCCGGAGGAGATATCAAAGAGAAGAATACAATACGTGTAAAAATAAACAAGAAATAATTATGACCCACATTCCATTCAAAGTTTCTTTGTTAAGACTGGTCTTCCTGCTGCTGCCCGTGACGGTCGCGGCACAGGAAGCCAGACTTTCTGATTACGTAGATCCCAGAATCGGTTCGGAAGGACTGGGACGGGTATTTATCGGTCCCTCCTGCCCTTATGGTATGGTGAAACCATCGCCCGATTGCACTGTCCATCCCAATAGTGGTTGGCTGCCTATGCCCGAACAAGTCAACGGTTTCTCCCAAGTACACGTCAGCGGGACAGGAGGAGGTCCTAAATATGGCAACATACTTGTCATGCCTTTTGGCAAAGGTATGGATCAGCTCAATCATATAGACTATCGCAAAGATGAAACAATCCTCTTGGGCTATTATGCTACCGAATTCCAGAGAACAGGCATATATACTGAAATAACAACTGCTCCACGCGCCTCATTCTACCGATTCACCTATCCCGAAGATTCCTTAAAATCCCTGTTGGTTGACGCCGGCTTCTTCCTGGGTGAACAACCGACCCCCGATGCCCGCGAAGCACAACAATTTGTAGGTTCGGAAATTCAAATCATATCCGATCACGAAGTAATGGGATATACCCGTATTCGCGGAGGTTGGAATAACGGACGTGCCTACACCGTTTATTTTTATGCAGTAACCGACCATCCCTTTGTACAAACGACCACATGGAAAGGAAGCCAGATCAGCAATGAACGATACCAGCCAGACTCCCAACAAAAAACCGGAGCTTTGTTGCGTTTCCCTTCTTCTGCAAATACCATTCAACTGAAAGTCGGAATTTCATTTATCAGTTCTCTCAAAGCCAGAGAGAATGTATGGAACGAAATACCTCATTGGTCATTTGAGGACACCCGGCAAGCCTTATTGGCACAATGGGAAAACTTATTGCAACGCATTGATATAGCCTCAAATACACCCGAAAAATATAAGCGTATGTTTTATACCGGTATCTACCATACCATGTTAATGCCTGTAGACCGTACCGGTGAAAATCCATTATGGAGTGATCCGGAACCTTATTATGATGATTTTTATGCTATCTGGGACACCTACCGCACCTCAACTCCACTTATCACACTGATTGACCCTCAAAGAGAAACAGACATTGTACGTTCACTGATCAATATCTATAAACGGGACGGCTACATGCCTGATGCACGAAGCGGAAATTGTAACGGACGGACACAAGGCGGCTCCAACGCCGAAATTGTTATAGCCGATGCATTTGTAAAAGGACTACCAAACATAGATTACCATCTGGCTTTGGAAGCTATGCTGAAAGATGCGACTATACCGCCTGGAGGTAACGAAGAAGCGGAGGGAAGAGGCGGACTGATTCCTTATCTGGAATTGGGATATATTCCATACGGTATTCCCCGAGCCGGAAACCGCACAATAGAATACTCCTATTGTGATTATGCCATAGCCTTAGTAGCAAAAGGACTAGGCAAGACAGACTTGTACCAGCAATACTTGAAACAATCTTCCAACTGGAAGAACTTGTGGCGGGCCGATTATGAACATGCAGGAGTCAAAGGATTCATACTTCCCCGGGATAAAGAAGGAAACTGGTTAGACAAAATACCTTTCGGAAACTCCCATATCCAGAAACCCACCTTCACATATACCCCCGTTACCTTTGAAGGCCCTTGGTATACTCCTTGGTGGAACATGTTCTTTTATGAAGCCTCCTCCTGGGAATATTCACTCAGCATTCCGCATGACGTACCCGGACTCATTGAACAATGTGGCGGAAAAGAGAAGTTTGACGAACGGCTGGATATTTTCTTTGACAAGGGTTTCTTCAATGTGAATAATGAGCCCTCCTTCCTCACTCCCTGCCTATACCACTGGGTAGGGCGTCCGGATAAAAGCGGCGACCGCATCCATGAAATTATCCAGAAGAACTATAATGACGGTTCTGCCGGTCTTCCCGGAAATGATGACTCCGGAGCCATGTCATCGTGGTTGGTATTCCACATGATGGGGTTGTACCCCAATGCCGGACAAGACTATTATTTAATCCATACCCCTCTACTGACAGAGAGTCGTTTCCATTTACAGGAAGGCAAAACATTCACGATCAAAGCCGAAGGGCTTTCCGAAAAGAACAAGTATATCCGGTCGATTTTATTAAATGGAAAGAATTATCCATATTCCGCCATCCGCCATAATGATATCATCAAAGGAGGCGAGTTGGTTTTAAAAATGGGCCCTAGTCCCGGTAACTGGGGGAGCAAACTATTTCCTGAATCTAAAGAGTAACATACGATGAAGAAAAAACTTTTTATATGCTTTCTGCTTATCGGCAGCCTGATGGGAAATGTAATGGCACAAGATATCATTACCAACCCTCTGTTATTTGTATTCAAACTGCATGGACAAACCCGAAAGTACCAATTTACTTTCAATCAGTCCAACGACACCCTTTATCTGCATTGGGGAATTGAAAGAAACACCCGATGGCAATCAGGCAGCTACGCCATGCCCCAAGAAGCTTTAAAAACGGCGGTCAGACTAAGCTTCTTACAGCCGGAAGACGGACAGCATATCTGTCTCCCCATTCAAGAAACCTTTGCCCTACTTTCAGCAACCGCTTTTCAGGAATTGAAAAGCCAAAAGGCATTTCATTATAATCAGACAGAATACCAACTGGCTGATACCAAGTCACAAGCTATGGGCTATTCCTTACTGCATGTAAACGACTCAGTAGACGGATGCGAAATGTGGATTATGGATAATCCGGATTTCCCTCTGATATGGGAAATACAAAATAATCCGCTCGGCATCAATTGGAAAGTAGCTCCCATAGATCTCCCCGCACACAATCTGAAAGAAGAAATCATCCAAAGCCCGGAAAAAATGGGTAGCATCTATTATGCTTATCCCACACCAAACGGCATACAAACTCCGGTACCCGAAGGTTACAGTCCTTTCTACATCAGCCATTACGGACGCCATGGGTCCCGCTGGATGACTTCGGACGAACGTTATCTAGAAGTCATTCGTGTCTTTGATACGTTTCACAATAAATCAGGACTTACCGATTTAGGTGAAGATGTGAGGCTCAGACTCCAGAAAGTATGGGAAAATGCCCGTGGGCGCGGAGGAAACCTGACCCCATTAGGAGAACGACAACACAAAGCCATTGCCAAACGGCTTTATCAACAATATCCCCATATATTCCGGGACAGCGCCAACATATCAGCGCGTTCGAGCGTTTCCGTACGTTGTATCATGAGCATGTCCGCATTCACAGAACAACTGAAAGAACTAAACCCCTCCCTCCAGATCACCCGCGAAGCCAACCAAAGACACATGGACTACATTGCCTATACTTCACCCGAAGCCGAAAAGCTGGGTTCGGCAAGTGCGCCATGGAGAACAGCTTTCCATACATTCGAAGAAAATCATATTCATCCGGAACGTTTAATCGCTTCACTTTTCAAAAATCCCAAAGAAGTCAGGAATCCCCGCGAGCTCATGATGGGACTTTATTGGATTGCTTCCGACATGCAAGATGTAGAGTTGCCTCTATCCTTTTATGATTTGTTTGAAAAAGAAGAATTATTCGGTATCTGGCAGTCTGTGAATTATCGGATGTATATTTGCAATGCCAATGCTCCCGTCAATCAGGGAGCAGCCCCCGAGAGTGCAAAATCTTTATTGAAGAATATTATAGAAAGTGCCGACCGCGCCATCCGTGAAGGAACTCCTTGCGCCACCCTCCGTTTCGGACATGATACCAACCTGATCCGTCTGTTGGCACTCATGCAAGTAGAAGGATGCTCCAATCAAGAAACAGATCCCGACCGATATTACCTGGCCTGGCAAGATTTCCGTGTTTCACCTATGGGAGCCAACCTTCAATTAATCTTTTTCAAGAATAAGCAAGGAGAAGTTATTGTAAAATTGCTACATAATGAAAATGAAGTCAAATTACCCATTGACAGCCCTATTGCCCCTTATTATAAATGGGAAACGGTAAAAGCATTCTACAATCATTTATAAACATACAAATTGAGAAACAGCAACTTTCCTTCAAAGTCCAATCTCCCTATTAACTAAGGCTTTTCTTGCCTACAATTAAGTCTTTTCTTACGGTTACCTACTACAGACTCCGCCAATGGACCGTAGAGCCCATTGCAGCAGACTGTATAGTCCACCCAAGCAGACCTTACAGTCCACTGGCGGAGACTGTAGCAGATGACTGTAAAAAAAGGCTTAACTATATGGAAGAAACAGCTTACACAACCACTCTATTCCGGTTTTATCTTTTTCAGATAATCAGAAGGAGCCATACCGAATTCATCTTTAAAACACTGACGGAAATAGACCGTACTGTTAATTCCCACCTTGAATGCGACCTCTGAAATATTGTATTTCCCTTCTAATAACAGACGTTCCGCATATTGCATCTTTATTTTGCGGATATATTCATTGGTGGAAAGTCCGGTCAATGCCTTCATCTTCCGATATAGGGTAGAATTACTCATACACATGGCGTCCGACAAATAGCCGATGTCTATCTTCTCAGAAGAAAGACGATCTTCAATCAGCTTGTTAATCTTCTCAAGGAACTCATTATCCAATTTATTCATAGACTCGGTTACTGCCGCACGTTTGTCAATGAGTATGGAATTCGTATTAAAACGCTCTGCCAACAACTTGCGGGATTCAAGCAAATTATGGATACGGCTATGCAACAAAGTAGCACTGAAAGGCTTTGTCAGATAAGAGTCAGCACCCACTTGATACCCCTCTTCCTTATCTTGCAAAGAGTCCTTTGCCGTCAGCAAAATAATGGGAATATGGCTGGTACGCAAGTCTTCTTTCAATTTCCGGCACATCACGATACCGTTCATCACCGGCATCATGATATCACTGACTATAATATCAGGAATGCAGCCCAATGCTTGTTCCAAACCTTGTTCACCATTGGCGGCAGTCCTCACTTCAAAATCGTCCGAGAAAGATTCTACAATATAATCACAGATGTCCCTATTATCTTCCACTATCAGCAGAATACGCTTACCACTATGCACAGGTTCTATATTTTCTTCTTTTTCGTCCTTTTCATCGGAAGTTTTCTCCGTCGAGTCAGCATGCAGCACATGGGGATACGTGTTATCCGTCAGCAGACTGACATAAAAAGTACTTCCCACATTCAAAGAACTTTCAACCCTGATCTCCCCCTCATGCAAAACTACCAGGTTCTTTACCAGAGCCAGACCAATACCTGTTCCTGAAGCCTGATGTTCGCTTCCCTCTTGATAATAACGGTCAAAAATATGAGGCAATGCATCGGGAGCAATACCGAAACCGGTGTCACTCACACTGATTTCCGTATGGTGTATATTATTCCGGACCACCTGATGTAATCCTAAAGTTATAGTTCCTTTCTCTGTATATTTTATAGCATTGGAGATCAAATTATCCAGTATAATCGTTACTACCTCCTTATCAAAAAACAAAGACATATCTTCCTGCTCAATCTCAAGACAGAAATCAATCTCAGGTTTCCGGTTCAATTCCTTATACTTCAGTCCGATCTCGTGTACAAGGGCTGCCAGATTGTCACGACTTACACATAATTTCTTGTTTTGGGTTTCCGTTTTTCTGAACTCCAGTATCTGATTAATCAGGTTCAACAACCGGATGGCGCTTTGATGGATAACCGATATTTTCTGTGAATCTTTCCCTGATAAAGAATTACTTTTCTGCATATCTTCCAACGGTCCCAGAATCAACGTCAAAGGGGTACGCAACTCATGTGTGATATTGGTATAGAAACGTAAACGCTCATTATTCAGCTCCTGTTCATGCTCATGATTTTTCTTCTCCAACTCATAGAGAGACTCCATATCCAGTTTCTTTTTATAGGCATGAAGAATAAAATACAGGACAGAAACACCCGAAAGAATATAAAATAACTTGGCCCACCACGTAAGCCATACAGGCGGGTCAATACGGATATCCAGAGAAGCTATCTCATCTGCCCATTCCTGATTCCGTATTCTTGTCTTTACCTGAAAACAATAATTTCCCGGAGGTATATTACGGAAAGTCACATTATTAGGATCGGTTACTGTATACCATGAATTTTCCAACCCTTTCAACATATAAGCATATTCCACTTGATCGGCCAAGGCATAATTCTGTATATTGAAGGTGACGCTGAAGTTATTTTGCATATAGCTTAAACGTACTTCCGACTGGCCTTCAAGCGCCATCACCTTTTCATTACTGTCCGTATCACGCAACGGACCGAATATACGCATCTCCGTAATAATTGCAGCAGGTGACTCTCGTTTTTCCAATACCTGATCTGGATTAAAACGGCATAAGCCATTGATTGAGCCAAAATAAAGTGTTCCATCCTTAGCTTCCGCCACACTTCCACTCATAAAATTGCCCATAGGCACATTATCCCAATGATCGTAATTATAGAAAACCTCCTTGTCTTTCAACAAGCAGCTGATACCTTTATTGGTGCTCACCCATATATTTCCATGATTATCTTCCGTAATGGCACGTATATGGACATTGGACAGACCCTCCTCACTGCGATATACTTTATAGTCCCAACTCTGAGAGGATGGAAAACAAACCAGACCTTCTCCCGTTCCTATCCACATTCTGTTCTGACTATCCATATAAACAGTATTGATAGTATTAGAGGGAAAAAGAGAAGTCACGTTAAAAAGTTTAACGCACTGAAAATGTTCATCAAAAACCCCTAATCCTCCTCCGAAAGTACCAATCCATAAACGATTAAGATTATCTTTCGAGATACATCTCACCAGATTATTCTCTACTGTATAATGATCTGCAATGCCTTTATCATGCAAGCGTACCTTATAGATGCCATTACTAGTTCCTATCCATACATATTCTGCATCTTCATACAGTGCACGCACATCTTCCCCTGTTTTATCTTTAGGAAAAATCTGGTGAAAACTTTTCTTTTTCACATCATAAAAATCCACTCCTCCCATAAACGATCCAAACCAAAGGTTTCCTTCCGAATCACAAAGTGCAGCCTGTATGGAATTATCAGTCAAATCACCGGTTTCTTCTTTATAAACCGCCACCCGCTTGCCTTTATCAAATACATTGATGCCTCCCCCATCGGTTCCGATCCATAACTTTCCATCCCTTGCTACGCATACACTACTTGCTGTCTTATTATTCAGGCTACTACCCGAATGCTGGATAGGAGAATAACTATAAACATTAAAATAGGAAGATTCATGGCTAAGAAAATTAATTCCACCTCCCCACATACCAGCCCATACATTTTTAAAGGAGTCCTGAAACAAACAACGTACAGTAGAATTAGAGAGACTGTATTCATCATCCCCTTCCTTTATATATTGAAAACGCACTTGGTCAGGAGAAAGAAACATACGTTGCGTTAAATCCAAAATGGCTATTCCTCCAAATTCCATGGCAATCCAAAGTTTATTCCCATCAAATTGTCTGATATCAAATACGGTATGAGGAACCCCGTCCTCACTATGATGAAAATGGATAAAATTTTCGGCTTCCGGATTGAACAGTGCCAGCCCCCGGTCTG
>ENA-OPAC01000711-OPAC01000711.1-human-gut-metagenome-genome-assembly--contig:-NODE-711-length-17965-cov-2.654606_pt1 | contig 17965 bp, 12 predicted proteins | sample MGYA00241052_ERZ501420 | MGnify/ENA primary metagenome ERZ501420 (study PRJEB25962, sample SAMEA2042513) | human gut metagenome | biome: human gut; feature: human-associated habitat; material: faeces... | reverse complement strand
TCTCGGATCCATCTACTGTATCTCCATCAAAAAATCTAACGCGAGCGTAGTCTTTATCTTTCTTCATATTTTCTTTATCATAGTTCCATGCTTTCGGATAATACACTGTAAATAAATTTAATTTAAGATTTTCCCTGTCCTTAAATTTTGTTTCTGCCTGCTCTGTTTTTTTCTTCTCCGGAGCCTTTTTTGTCCACATGCCGCTATCATCATCACGCATGCCCTGATACACAGCACACACCACAATTTCTTTTTCATTCATCCACTATATATGCGCAATGTCTTTTTGTAAAAATGCAAACGATATCTGTCGGTCAAACTAAAAAAGAGCCTGTACAGACTCTTTTTCTTTTACTCAGTTCTATTATATGTCAGCTTATCTAACTGATCGCATTTTCGAAACAACTCAATATACAGCATTAATTCCTCTCTGACAGTTATTCCCAGTTTTCGATTCATATTTGTATTATGCTTTCTCGCTGTTCCAATACTGATATAAAGCAATGAAGCAATCTCCTGTATCGTATATCCATCAACATAATACTGAAGAACCATCCTCTCTGACGGAGTCAGAGTTTCCACACGCAAAGCAAACGCCTTGAGCATTTCTTCTATATTCGGAGGAATGCCTCCATTTTCCAGTTTCTCCGTATTCCTTTTTTTCTGCATAAAATCAACCAGTGCATCCACTTCTGAAATGCCTGATAAGTTTTCGTCCGTCAGCGTATCCTCCTGCAGTGCTTTTAAACTCCGAAGAATCGGCTTCACAAAACGATGGGACATACCGACAGAAACAACCAATAATAAAATCAGGAACAACAACGTACCGATGATCCAGTCCCTTCGATTGTCCGCTGTTAATTTTTCATAATTCGCTTCTGATATTAATGTCAGTACCGCAAGCGGCATACCATTACAACTCTTCAATCCAAGCAGTTCATGCCTGCCTATATAATTCCCGAAAGCGGTAGAATATGTATTATAATATTTTCCTTTCTTCACTGTCATCGTTCCTGATGGTGAAAGATACGTTTCTTTTGTATCTCCAAACATCGCCTTATCCAGATAGATGTTTCCTTTTTTGTCCACAGGAGCCAGTACTGTCACTATATTCCCACAGGAACCTTCCACCATAGGATAAGACAGCCTGAAATACAGATTACTCATCTCCATACCGCACAAACCGCGTACTTTTCCGGTACTGTCTAAAACCGGGACATATAAAAGCTGCACATCCTCCCATGTATCACTCAGCTCCAGCCGGTCTGTCCACAGGCAGCTCTCTACCAGCCGGTTTCCATCAAACTGCATAATCTGTTCATACCCCGACAATGCGGACGTATCAAATTCTAAATTCCAACGGTTATGGAGCTGTACCTGCTCTGCTCTTGCAATATCAGCATTTCCCCTGAAAAAAGCTACGTGCTGTTTGCTTGTATTTACTGCCTTTAAATCAGACAGGCGCAGGTAGATTCCCATGCGTGATGTATCTGCATATTCCGTCTTCGTATTTACCGTTGCATCCAATACAACAAAAACTCCACTGCAATATTTCACATCCAATGCAGATTTTAAGGATGGATACAGCGCAGCCTCTAAATCCATGATCAGCTGAGGATTATCATTCAAATCTGAAAATGTCTTTCCATTGGCTGTCAGGCATTGATTCAATTCTTTTGTAATGTCTTCCGATAAAGAAATACTTCTCGCCATCATAATATCAGTCTGCTCTGTCATAGTTGACAACGTATTTTTCTGCTGGGCAGACAACATTTCCCGTACTTTAAAATCCATTCCCGGAAGGACTCCCAAAATACTGAGTAATAGAACTGTCACTAAAAAAAGTGTTAAAATCACCACGCACCAATAAACAATCAGTCTTTGCTGCATACGGATGCTTTGTCTCTTTATTCCTTTTATAATCTTCCAAAAATTTATTTTCTTTTCTCCCATATGTCAGCCACCTCTTTTTGCCGATCCGGCAGACATTATTGTGTGTATGCTGCTTTGAAATCCTCTAATGTCTCTGAAACAAGTTTATCCATATCTTCCGGATGTTCCTGCCACTCCAACCGCTTTACTGACAGGGTTTGCCTGATAAGTTCTTCAAACTTTGTTTCCAGATCCAGATAGGAATCCAATTTCGGAGCAGTATAAAATGTATAGTTCTCCTGCGTCTTTAAAAAAGCCTGATACAGGGATACATACATCGGATCACTTAACTTCTCGATCGCCTCCGGAAGGTAAACATCGAAAGCTTCCTGCTTTACCGGCATATATCCAAGACTGGTCACAAATTCCACATTCTTTTGGGCCTCCGTCAGCCATTTAAGAAACGTAATACAGGCTTTTTCTTTTTCCGGTGTAGATTTTACCGTACAAATACCGGCACCCCGCTGCATGACCATCGTTTCTCCCCTGGCAAATACGGGACATGGCATGGAAACAATCTCTACTTTTTCCGATGTATTATCCGCATACGTAACTTCGTCTGAATAATACAACACGCTGGCTGACGAAGCCACCGATACAATCGAATCTCCCGTTCGCAAAGGTTCCGTTGCATAACCGCTGCGAAGCCATACTCCTCCGGACAGTGCCGCTTTTGCATAAGGTTCCCATACTGTTTGAAATTCCGGTCCGAAAGCCAGATTTTCTCCCTTAAAGAAATTTTCACCCAAAGATTCTACACCTACCTGAAAATAGTTAAAATGATAATCATGAACGAAAAAATTCTTTCCATCATCAGGAATGTCCGGCGTCTGGTTATCTGTCCATGCAGCATATTGTTCTGCCATTGCGAAGAGTCCTTCCCATGTTTTTAAATCTTCCATCTTCGCTCCTGTTTCTTTCGCGAAACGATCAAATGCTGTTTTATTGATAAACATAACTTCCGTTGATTTTGCTACCGGCAAAATGGAAAGTCTTTCATGAATGACACCTTCTTCCAAAAAAGCCGGAATGAATTCGTTCAGTTCTTCTTCTGTAAAATAATCATAATAATCTACAAGTTCCGTATCATCCGGCATCGCCAGAACTGTTTTAGGATAGGAAACAAACATATCCGGCAGTTTAGAGGCTCCCGGATCTCCAAATGCGGATGCCAGTACATTTTCATGTATCGTATTCGTATTTGTAACACTGCCAACCTGTACTCGGATATTTTCCTCTTTTCCAATCGTTTCATTAAATTCATCAATCAGATCGTTTAATGGCGATTCTGTCTGTCCGCCATATACATGCCACAATGTAACGGTTACCGGATCTTCTTTTTTCTTCTGCCCACACCCTGTAAAAACTATAACCGCAATCATTACCAAGAACAGGCAGCTTCTTCTCATAATATATCTCATATTATTTATCTCCTTTCCAGACAGTGTCTTATAAACAATCTGACATCTCAACGAAGAACAGAACCATCGGATTGAGACACTTTTACATAGTATATGATATCGGTTTTCAGAGTCTTAAGCACTCCCCATATGGGTAGTAAAATGCTATTTTTAAAATCCATTTATAATCAGATTTTTCTTTGTAACAGCTACCGCCAATTTCGTTTTGGAATCAAAATTCGTTTTCTGCAACATATTTTTGATATGCCATTTTACAGTTTCCGGTGATATACACAAGCTCTCTGCAATTTTTTTATAGGATTCTCCTTCCACCACTAATCGCAGAACTGCTAATTCTCCAGGTGTAAAATCACAGCTTTTCGCCGTTCCGATCATCACAACCGGCGGAGCATCCGGATACACGTTCTCCCCTTTCATCGTACGATCCATAACCTCCAACAGTTCTTCTTTACCGGCATCTTTATACCAAAAACTTTCTACTCCTGCTTTGCGCGCCCTGTCAATAAAACTGCACTCTACTAAAGAAGTCACGATAATTACTTTTATCTGGGGCATTGTCTTTTTAATCTTCTCCGCTGCCACAAGACCACTCTCATCATTCTCCGTACAGACATCCATCAAGACAAGTTCACATTTGCTCTGCCTGCATACGGTTTCTGCCATAGCTGCGTTTGTGATAGAAGCCGCCAGACAATATCTCCCACTGGACTGAATATAATTTTCCATATCTTCCCGAGCCATGCGCTGGTCTTCCACGATTAGTACCCGTATCATCTCCGCACCTCCTTTGGTATCTTAACGATTATTGAAAATTTTGACTCCGCACAAATTCTCAATGTACCTCCACATTGCTCCACCCTTTTTCGTATACCGGATAATCCTCCTCCTTCTTTGACATCCTTCTCCGTTGTTTGTCCATTATCTGTAATCACCATAATCCATTCTTGTTCCCCACTACTGCATTTTACATACAGTTCGCTTGCCCCTGCATGGCGGACACAGTTGGAAAGTGCCTCTAAAAGTATTATATCCATCAGTTCGAAAATATGAGATTCCCAGACTTGTTCTCCTGTATAAATGATTTTCACACCCAAAATCTCCGCTCTTTCCTGCACCTGCCTGTGCAGTTGTTCGCCTTTCACAGACTCGTTATCTTTATTCAGCAAGTCTAATGTCTGCTTCCATTGCGAAAGGAAAACATCCCGGTCTGCTTCCGATTCGCGCAGCAACATCCGCTGTGCCGCCAGGACGCTATATCCCAGATTATCATGCACTCTCATTTTCATAGATAACATTTCTTCTTCTCTGGTCAGCGTTATTACATTCTTAGAAAGTTCTTTCATAGCCACAGACATTTCCTGAAGTTTCTGATTTTCTTCCTTCAGCAACACTTTGTTCCGATATAATTCCGACACTTCAGAAGCAAGAACTTGAAAAAAATGATCTCCGGCTGTCGTAATAATCTCTTTCTCTGAAAATTTCCACACACTTCCATCCGCAAAGCAGTATACTTTCAAATCAACATCATAAAATACATTCTCTTTCAGAGGATGTCCCAGTGCTTCCTCCAGTTCTGTAATATTCTGTATATCTCTTCCCGCCAGATTCTGACAAATTTGATACATTTTCCGATTCATCAGTTTAGGCATTCCGTTCCCATCAAAAAAAACAATTCCGCTCGGCAAATTGTCCAGACTTTCCTGAACTGCATTTTCCCTCAGGCAGCTCTTGCGGTACTTATAAATTCCAAAAATCTTCAATCCCACATATAAAAAAACACCAATTCCTATAACAATTAAAATCACATACGGTATTTTAAATAATATCATGGAATCTTCTTCGTAAAACGCCCGTTGCCACACACACAAGACAGCTGTTATAAGGAAAATAACTATAAGCAATACACTGTCTGGCAGCAACATCTTTCTTTGTCTTTTTCCTGTTCCTTCATAAATAACCAGAATCATACACAGCAAAGTCAAAAAAATAAAAAACCAAACAATCGTAATCTGATACTCCGGTGAACAGTTTTCAAATGTTTTTATCATTTGCCGCCACCTCCTCCCAGAATCAGAGAAAGCAGCCATGATCCGTCAAAATCCTGCTCCGCATAAGCTCCATATCGTCTTGCAATTTCCTGCAGATCTGTTTTGCATTCCACACTCATAGACATGATGATCCGCGCCTCTCTGCGTTTCAGATTTACATTAAATGCCGACAGATCTTCCAAATATTGCTCTATGACTGCTTCAAAAAAATCATAAATCTGCATAGCATCTTCACTTCGTATTTCTTCTAACGCGGTGGAAAAACCTGCCTCAACATGATTCCATTCCAGATTCTTTATCGTTTCCCTAAAACATAACTCCAACTCTCTTATCGGAAATTTTACTGTCTGCTCCGCAATAACAATAAGATTACTACGCCTTTTTATATAGGCTCCGATCACAACTATCTTCCCTAATATTTTTTTCCTTTCGTTCTCATCTTCTTCCATAGAATATGCTTCAATGAATTCCGTCAAAAGTTTACTCTGTCTTGCCGTCTGTTTCTGTATTTTATCATACAGCTGATTCTTCACAGAAAGTTTTTCTACTTCTCTTTTTGTTCTCAGATTTTCTTCCTCAATCAGATTCGCATCTTTTAATTCTTCCTTCCTGTCTTCAAGCTCTCTTACGATTTCCTGTAATTCCGACAGATTTTCCTTCCACAAGACATAGCCTCCCAAAATTGGTTTTCCCGACAGTCTGATTCCATTTTCCAACATGATCGGGCTTTGAACTACCTGTCTTACGATTTCCGGTGCAATACATTCCGAATCCTGAGATTGATAAATGCATTTTCCACTCTGATCTGTAATCTGTGCTGAAATTGTAGACGTTGCAAATAATTGTGCGTATCCTGTATTGGAAGGGATCAATCCGCACTGAATGCAGCTTTCAATGATCAAAGTGAATATTACGGTGCGGCAGAGCCGCCAGTCCGGTGTGGCGAGAGCCACCTGTCCGGACTAACGGAGCCACCTCAGTTTGTTTATTAAGTTACTTTGCCATTGCTGGATCCAGTCCATATACTTCTCTCATAGAGAGGTCTTTAGCTGGGTCAACACTTTCAATATCGATTTTATAGGAATCATACGAAATACGATCCATGATAGCATCGGCAAGAGTACTTTCACCATCACAGATTTGCTGGTACCATTCACTTTCACGGAACTGAGAACAAAAGATTGTTGAAGATTTTTTACGTCTTTTATGTATCAGTTCAAAAAGATTTCTGGCTTCAGCTTCGGTCAGTTTAAGAAGCAGCCACTCATCAAGGATCAGTACTATTGGCTTGGTATATTTCTTCAGGACATTCGAGAAAGTTCCATTGTCCCTGGCAGCCTGTAAGTCCAATAATAGATCAGGAAGCCGTACATACCGTACTGAGTAATAGTGCTTGCATGCTTCCATGCCAAAGGCACAGGCCATATAAGTTTTACCACTTCCGGTTGCTCCAGTAATAAAGATGTTCCGGTATTCTGTAATGTATTCACAGGTTGCTAGACGGTTGATTAGTGCTTTGTTCAGCTTTCGTCCAGAATGGTAATCGATTGCTGCGATGCTGGCATCTGGCTGTTCAAACTCAGCCTGGCGGATCAGCCTTTTCAGACGATTGTTTTTACGGTTGCTATACTCGACATCAACAAGCATACCGAAGCGATCTTCGAATGGAACTTCCTTCATTGCAGGATCATCCATCTGGATGCGGAATGCATCTGCCATAGCAGTCAGACGCATTTCAATAAGTTTATCGATTGTACTTTGATTTGTCATGATTGTTTACCTCCATAGTATTTGGCTCCTCTGGTTATGCCGTGTGGTTTTTCTACTTGAGATGATTCTGATTCGGTATCAGGTGCATCCTTTGTTGCAACCAATAGATTTTTGATACTTTTATAGCTGGGTTTACCGGAATAAGAGAGCGCCTTAGCGCAGACCTGTTCCAGCTTTTCTGGCGAATATTTTTCTGCCAGTTTCAGTAATCCCATGCAGCTTCTGTAGGATTGCTGTTCAATCCTGCCGGAGGTAAGTATTGCATCGACAACCTTACTTGTGTTAATTCCAATCGAATCAGCCCACTTACGGAACCGGTCACCGTTCCATTCCAGATATTTCTGGTGTTCCTGCGGCATATGTTCTGTCACTGTAGAATACTGACTGCTTCTTCCATAGAGTCGTCTGTGAGAGGCAATACGATTGTGATTATAAAATATTTCAACCGTTGTATCTGTTATACGCACATCAACTTTATTTTTGATATACTGATAAGGCACGGAGTAGAACATTCTGTCTACTGCGATGTGATAGTTAAACTGGACGATGGCTTGTTTCCACTCAGCCAGTTCAAAAGGTGTAGCAGGCAACGGAGCCAGTAATGGCATTTCTTCCCCAAAAAATAAACTGAGTCTGCTACATTCCTTTTTCTGGAATTTACGGGCGTTGTAGGCATCCAGTTTTTCACGGATTGAAGCATTCAATTCTGCAAGAGAGAAAAACTGTTCATTGCGAAGGGCTGCTGTTATCCATGTGGATATCTTTCCTACCGATCCCTCTACATTCGGTTTATCTTTGGGTTTCCGGACTCTGGCCGGAAGGATGGCAAGATTGTAATGTTCTGCCATCTCATGATAAGTTGTGTTTAAGGCAGTGTTGTACCAGTCACTCTTTTTATGATTCACTGCGGTTGTGCAGTTATCAGAAACGAGCATAGGTGTGACACCGCCAAAGAAATCAAACATCTGGATATGAGCTTTGATCCAGTTGTCAGTTTTCTCATTCATATATGCTTTTACAAAAGCATACTGACTGTAAGTTAATACACCTACAAATATCCATGCATCTGTTATTTCTCCGGTGTCCGGATCAATGATGTGAGCAGGGTCACCTGCCCAGTCAACTTCAATCTGTTCACCTGGTTTTCTAGGGATATGCATGGTAGCCCTGCGTTTTTCTTCATCCTTCTGGATGTAGTAGCAGAACTGAGAATACATTAGAGGCTCTTCGCTGTTCATGCGGCACTCCTCACAGTATTCTACCCAGAGAAGCTTTTTGTTTACGCCGTTCCGCAGAAGTTCTTTGCGGATGTAGTTAAAGTTTGGCATACGTTTATTCGTTGCCGACTTATCTTTAGGAAACATCAGCTCCTCTAGTGCACTGTCGGTCATGTCAAAATCCAGCGGCCATGAAAGATTGATTTCCGCTGCTTTTTTCAAAACCTTGGCGACTGTGTTTCTGGATACACCGCAACTCTGTGCGATGTTCCTCTCACTGAATCCTAAGCTTTTCAAGCGTAGGATTTCACGATACTTGGTCATAACTTACGACCTCCTTTATCTGTATTCACACCAAGGGTGTGTCTTTACAGTATAAAGGAAATATATGTAATAGAGCCCAATAAGGTGGCTCTGAATTACCGGAATATATGGCTCTCATTCTCCGGACAGGTGGCTCTCAAAGTCCGGACAGGTGGCTCAGAGAGCCCCGGAATAATCAAAACGTACATTATTCGAAAGCGTACATTTGAAAATGGGATTATTTTGTACGTTTTGGAGTGTTGTTTTCTCAGATGTGTGAACTTCTGAAAATTCTGAACGTACAAAATAAAATGAATAGTAAGACTTGATGAGTGCTTGAAGACGTACATTATATCAAAAAAGAGGCTCCGCTACGGGAACCTCTTACATACTTACAAATTAAGTATGTTTACTTTTCTTCTGTTCTGTGTAAACGTCCAAAACTTCGTCAATAGGTAAACTACAATCTTTGGATACCTCTTCCGGAGTTTTGCCATTGCCCAACAAGTTTCTCACAAGCTGTTGGATTCCTTGCTTCATACCTAGCTGCATTCCTTGCTGTATTCCTTTCTGATATAAAGAATCACCGTATCCTGTCATGGTTTCAACCTCCTTCTCGAATGTTTCATCCCATTCAATGTGTGAATATTCTTCCAGCTTCGGAATATCTCCATCGAACAAACCGTTAAGGAAATCAAAAATATCTTTGTTTTCTGACTCCTTTCCTCGTCTGATAATAATACAAGCAATTAAATCATAATATTCTTCCGGAATATCCGCTTTTCCGATTACATCTGTCTGTTTGATAGAGCACATTGTCATTGTGTTCTGCAATTTCTTAGGAACATCTTCTGTACAAATCCAGATAGAATAGCATTTCTCCAAATCCGCATAATTAGTTTTTCCTGTTGCAATACCAATCTGCGCAGACAACTCTCTTGCTACATAATATATGGCTCTTGTTTCAATTGGATAAGTAGGATTACTTGGGCGATAGGTTTTCTGTCCCTCTAAGTCAACATGAAGTCTAACCTCAATTTTCTTACCATTTTGCTTATCCGACAGTACTGGATTCTTTACTAAGAATTTCACATCAAAGCGAATCAATTTTTCATTAAGAGAAGAATACTCCGAATTAACTTCCATAATTCGGTAGTCTTTTGGTCCATTTCCAACATCACTTACAGGGATTTCTCCTGTAATAGTTCCAAGATCAAGACATTCTAAAATTTTTTCTTGTGAACAATCCTTAAATTCTGGAACTGCCATTTTCAAAAGCGGTACAATAACTTCTTTGCAGGAAAAAACTTTTTTAACTTCTCCTTTCTCCTCTTTTTTTGTATAATAAGCTCAACAATAATATGAGAGAATTCTATATTTTTGTTCTTCAAAATTGAAGGAATTCTGCAGAAATGGTATACTATAAAGAGAAAGGGGATGCTAACATTATGTTAAAGATTCCAAAGAAATTCGAGCCTTGTTTTTGGGATACAGAATTTGAGAAACTTGATACAGAAGAGAATAAATATTACATTATTTCCAGACTGTACAATAAAGGCGGTATTTCTGGCATTACATGGGTTGAAGACAATTATTCTATTGAAGATATAACTGAAGCCACAAAATTACGCAGGGATTTTCATCCCATTGTTGCTAACTACCTTAGAAAAAAATGTGGATTAAAAAAAGAACAAATGAATTATTACAGAATGTCACCCGGAATAGCATGGAGGTAACTATTATGTTTTGGGAAACACTTGATGATCACCGTATCGAATTGCTCAAAAAAATTGTAAATAAAGTAGATATTGGAGAATATTATATGGCTGGTGGGACAGCCTTATCTCTTCAATTAGGATTAAGAAAATCTGTAGATTTTGATTTTTTTGTTCCACATAAATTCAACACAGATGCCTTATACGCACAATTGAAGGAATTGTGTCCTAATGAGATTTCTGTATTAAATGTTGACGGGCGCGGGACATGTGATGTAACAATGGAAGGAGTTCAAGTTAGTTTTTTTGAGTATCCATATGACACTGTATATGAATACGTTAACGATGAAGACCTTCCTAATTTGTCAATGGCATCCGTAGAAGATATTGCCACAATGAAAGCCTTAGCAATCGGAAGCAGAGGTGCAAAAAAAGATTTCTTTGATTTGTACGAAATTTTCCACTCAATTGATTACAATGTAGCAGATCTTGTATCTGATTTACATGAAAAATATGGAGAACAAAGGGATTTTTCTTATATAGGTATGGGATTAAATTATTTTGAAGAAGCAGAACAGGAACGTCTACCTGAAACTTTTGTTAAATATAATTGGTCCGAAATAAAAAAGAGTTTTTCTAAAATACAGCAAGAATTTTTCCATGAATTACGAGAATATCAACGTAAAGAAATTGTGCAAAATCGTGACCATGATGATGAACTAGAATTGTAAAATATAATCTTTATTGCAAAGGACGCCGTAGAAAAAAGAAATTTTTCTAAAATTAACAAAATAGTTTCATCAAAAAAGGAATTTTCAAATGGTTGATTACCAAATGAAAATTCCTTTATTTTGTACGTTTTCGAGTTTTTATTAAAAAATTGGCTTTTAACTTTCCTCGGAATTATGTACGTTTTCGCCCGTTTTATCAATTTTTCAAATTTAAGTTCTTACGGAATAATGTACGTTTTTGAGCTTTTTCAGTAAAAAAATTTTTTTACTTACAAAATTACTTTTCGTTACAAAAAATTCGATAAATACTCTTATTCTTACCAGTATCTTCTATACCAGTGGTATGCATAATTAACACTTGTATAACATACGACCTCACCCGGCTGCGGTGCATGAATCATCTGTCCGCCTCCTGCGTAGATTCCCACATGTCCTCCGTAACATACAACATCACCCGGCTGTGGGTCTGACACTGCCTGTCCGCCACTTCCCTGACTGTATGAGTTACGTGTAATTGGAATACCACATGCCTGATGTGCCAGGTATACAAGACCTGAACAATCAACACCACTTCCCGAAGTACCGCCCCATACATAAGGATTTCCAATGAACTGTGCGGCAAACTCCAACATTGCCTGGCGGATCGCATTCCCCGGTGTTCCCGGCTTTACAGAAGCATAGCTATAATAAAGTGCCTGGTTATCTTCCGGTGCGATCAGTTCTGTAGCTGTCTGGTAAGCACCTTCGCCTGCTGCTTCTACCTGCGCTTTTACTTCATCCCCAGTCTGAACAGCCTCTTTAGAGACAAACCCACGGACATCCCCGGACTCCACATAGATCCAGTCTTTCTCTGCATCCGCAAGGATATAACACAAATTACCCTGGGACATGGTTCCGATCACACGTGACTGTCCATTTGCCTCTTCCTGGATTGCTACAGTTCCATCCGACTTTGATGCATCTGCCAGTGCATATTTTTTCGTAGCCAGTGTCTGATTTACGGTTGCACGTACATGGGTAAATGCCTGATTTTCATTTGCCGGAACCGTTTCTTTTGCAAGGGATGCTGTTCCTTCGATTCCAGTGTATGCAATCTTGGCTTTTTTTGCAGCTTTTTTTGCCTGCTTCTGGTATCCACTCAGCAGTACCTGTGCGGCATCTCCGGTATAAAGCTCGGATTCTTTTACAAATCCTCTGACCTTTCCGGATTCTACATACAGCCATCCATTCTTTTCTTCTTTCAGAATGTAGAGAAGTCCATCCTGTGAAATTTCTCCGACAGAACGCACCTTTTCGGCCAACTGCCGGGATGCAAGGGACGCATTTAAAGTATCATCCTGCAATGCTACGGCAGTATCCGAGTTTAAGGATGACTTCTTTTCCGAAGTGTCTGCTGTGTTTTTTAATGTCCCGGCAGAAAATGTATTAAGCTGTACTTTCTTTTCCGTTTTCGTCTTTTTCGCAGAAGATTTCGTCTTTGATTTCTTCGCCTTTACAGAAGTTTCCTTATGAAACAGTTTTTTAGCATCAGCTGTTGCTTCCTGAATATCACTTTCTGTCCGATCAGTATCAACGGCTCCACTGATATCTTCCGGAATTGCCTCACGTATGCTAATCTTTGTCTTTGCAAATGCATATTTTCTCGCAACTGTCCAGAAACGGAAATCTTCTTCGTATTCCGGAAGCCTGACGATCTGCTGTCTCTTGACCAGTTCTTCATTGGTCATCTTGTGTTCACTATCCTGCGTATTTTTTTCCTGCTCCTGCGCTTTGTTTTTTTCTTCTGAGCCTTCTGTCTGATCGTCCGAAGGCTGCTGTTCATTGCTCACATTGCCATCTGAAGGCTGCTGTGGTGTATCCGGATTGACCGGATCTGTCGGTTGCTCCAGCGTAACCGGCACATCCGGGTTAGCCGGGATTACTTCTACTTCATCTCCTGTTATCGGATCAACCTTCCATCCTGTTTTCGTTGCATCACGCAGACCGGTATCTTCCAGATATCCAGTCTCTTCATTGTATCTTATTTCTTCATTATGAATCATCTCCAGGACAAGATCTGATACTTCTGTAAGTGTATCACGCCCATCAATGGATTTTGCCTGTAATTTTTCTCCATTTTCTGATCCATTAGAAGTAACATCTGTAAGACCGCCCTCTGCCGCCCAAGCTGTTGCCGGAGCGCTGAAAGTAAGTCCGAAAACAAGTAATCCTGCTAGAATTTTTGCTCCTGTCATTTTTGCTACCTGTATATTTCTATATTTCAAAATCTGTTGCTCCTTCTTACAAATTCTGTAAAATGCAGTCCTTTTAGTCGAAACGCGACATTTTTATTTTACTACTCTTTGACAAAACCGTCCATATTTCATTAAAAATATTTCTGATAAAATTTTTCAAACTCAGAGAGTAATTTCTTTCGGAAAATATTTTGGTAAAATGAAAAAAAGAAAATGTCCTGACATATTTTACGTCAGAACATTTTCCTGTTTTTATGGCTTTAGATAAACTCCGAAAGAACAAATTATCCTTCGCTTAATTTTTATTTAACCAGATATACTTCTGCATTCGTCACGCCGAGAGCAAGTGCTTCTTCATGGCTGTTTACATAGACATCAATGTGGTTTTTCTTGATCGCACCACCACAGTCTTCAGCAGTAAATACATGTCCGCCGATGATGACTTTTGTTCCGTAAGGGATTACACTCGGATCCACCGCAATGGTCTGTCCCTCAATGACCGGAGTTCCGGTTGCTGTGATCCCGTCTGCTTTGTTACAGCAGATTTCACATGCACAGTAATATGTAATCGTAAAATTGCCAAGATCCGTTCCGTACATCTCCTGCGTTGCATTGACCTCGCCGATTCCTCCACCTGCGACGGTATAATTATCGTCCAGAATCCGGGTCGCCCATACTGCATCTTTGTCGTAAACAGTTCCGTAAATAATTCCAACATCTTCATTTGCAGCTTCGATGGTCTTTCCATCTCCGGCATACATCACAACATGATATACATAACCGTTCTTTGCATAGAAGATCAGGTCTCCTGGCTGTGCGTCTTCTACTGGAATCTTGGTTCCATACTGGCTCTGATCCTCGGCAACACGTGGAAGATCATATCCGTAAGCCTTGTAAATCTGCTGTACAAATCCGGAACAGTCTGCTCCGTTTGTCAGACTGGTTCCGCCCCACACATAAGGATTACCGACAAACTGGGATGCATATTCAATCATTGACTGGCGGATCTCACCACTCGGCGTTCCTTCTTTTGTAGAAGTCAGCGTATAGTAAAGAGCTTTATTATCTTCCGGATCCATGTTTTCATCTGCTACCGAATAGGAATCAGCTCCTCTTTCTATCACCTGTGCTTTGGTTTCAGCATCTGATTTCAAATACTTCTTTTCCGCAAAGCCTCTGACATCTCCGGATTCTACATAAACCCAGTCTGAATCCTCATCTGCGAGAATGTAGCAGAGCTCTCCTGCTGTCATTGTTCCGACAACTCTGGAATCCGCATTCTTCTCTTCTTGAATATTCAGGGTTCCTTTTTTATCGGTATCTAGCTGATCGCTTACCAGTGCCGGTTCTTTATCTGCAACCGTCTGGTTCACCGTCGCACGGAGATAGGTATATGCCTGATTATCTTTAGCCTCTACCAGTGCCTGTGCCGTCTTTGCGGTTCCCTCGATTCCGGTGTAGTCTTTGTTTTCTTTGGAAGCTTTTAACCTGGCCTGTGTCTGATAGACATCCAGAAGTTCCTGTGCCGCATCTTCCGTATAAATTTCAGACGCCTTTACAAATCCCCTGACATTACCGGATTCCACATACAACCAGCCATTGTCTTCTTCTTTCAAAATATAAAGAAGCCCGTCCTGCGAAATCGTTCCGACCGAGCGGACCTTTTCTTCCATCTGCTGTGCTGCCAGGTCAGCAGTCACTTTTGCCGCCTGTTCTTCTTTCTGCTTCTGCAGATCCTTCTCAGCCTGCCTTGCTGCTTCAGCTCTTTTTCCAGCTTTCAGATTGGTCTGATTCGACGCCTCTGTCTTTAATTTCGCTGATGAAAAAATGTTGAGTCCGGTCAGTTTGATCTGTGTAGATTTTTTTACACCTTTTGTCGTTTTTGTACGTTTCACTTTTTTCGTGTTGTATTTTTGATTCTCTATATCAAATCCGGCTCTCAGCTCTTTTGCATCTTTTTTTGCCGCTTCAAGCTCTGCTTCTTTGGCTTCCTCGGAAGTATCTGCCCTGCCATCTGCAGCTTCCGGAATTTCCTCCCGTACATTGATCGCTGTTCTGGCAAATGCATATTTTCTTGCCACAGTCCAGAAACGGAAATCCTCTACCATCTCTGGCTGCTTCACAATCTGCTGACGGCTGATCAGTTCAGAATTACTGACTGCAGTTTTTGATTCGTTCTGACCGACTGCTTCTTCTGCTTTGCTGATCTCCTGTGTATGGTCGATCTCACTTCCCGGAATTGGGTCGGTCTTTGTATCTTTCCGGTCTTCGGAAGAATCTGCCTTATCAGTATCCGGTGTCTGAATCGGATCTTTTGAATCGGATTTGCCGGAATCCGGGCTATCCGGATTTTCCGGAGTGCCTGGTTTTTCCGGAGTTTCTGGTTTTTCCGGAGTATCCGGATTTTCTGGAGTTTCTGGTTTTTCCGGTGTCTCTGGTTTTTCCGGTGTCTCTGGTTTTTCCGGAGTATCCGGTTTTTCTGGAGCCTCTGGAATTTCTGGATTTTCCGGTGTTTCCGGAGTACCTGGTTTTTCCGGTGTCTCTGGAGTTTCTTCATTTCCAGGATTGTCCGGTATGGCTGGTGTCTCCGGAACATCCGGTGTCTCTGTCAGGCGTTCTCCTGTCTCCGGATCCACTTTCTGACCAGTCGAGGTATCTTCCAGATAGCCGGTTTCATTATTCAGCCTGACTGCTCCGCTTTCCATCATTCCCCGTACACAATCAGATACACTCACAAATGCTTCCGATCCATCTGTCTTTTTTGCCTGCACTGTATTCTCTGCTACAACGGCCGTTTCCCCATCATCGGCAAATGCCGCCATTGGCGAACCAAGAGCCATTCCAAATGCCAGAAGACTTGCCAGTGTCTTTGTCCCGATCCTTTTTGCTATAAATTTGTTCCTAAACTTCAATAATTGATCCTCCTCTCGTAAATAGACTATAAGTTGTATGTTAATTTTTGAAGTTTTCAAAAAATTCTTCTTTGCATTAACAATTGCATTAATAAAATGTATGAAACATTAAATTTAGGGGTTTCATTCATCTTTTATTTGATTATTTTTAATTATAGCATAAATTAAACCATATGTGGTGTTTTTTTAGTAAAAATACACAATTTCTACATTTATGGTTCCAGTTCATATTACTTTGTCAATATGTTACCTTGTTATGATCTGGATGATCGTCTTATCCGTTTCACGCATTCCCTTCTTTGCAAGCTCTCCGATATTGCGGATTGTATTTTCTACACCTTTTTCTACAAGTCCGTCTCCGCCATAGAACTGCTTTCCTATCTTCTCTTACCAGTTTCCAGTCATAATATCCGGTTGGTACTCAATCTGTGACACGATCTGTGAGGGCGTATATTTCCAGATTTTCTCTCCTGTATAATCTGCCGCCACAAACATCCCAAAGATAAGGAAACTGATAAACATCCGCGCAAAGAAACTGCTTCCGCCATTTTCTTCTGAAGAATGTTCTCCATATAATCCCCTGTATACATGCTGATACCTTGGATGCACCGCCGGGATGCTGCCTTTTCTCCATTTTTGACGTGACATCCTAAGCAACTCCTCGCGGCGTTCCTGTGATTCGTTCATTCCAATCTCTCCCTTCTGCTAAAGCATCCAATTAAAATGAATGTGCCTCGGTGTATTCTACGCCGAACGCAGTTACTTGCAACATTCTTCTTTGCGCGAGTGCGCATCTTTGGCAGGTAGTTCTTTTCATTTACCAGAAAGTTCTTTCCCAATTTCAGACAAACAAAAAGGACATATACCTCTACCTCAGTATATGTCCCACATCTTTTCACATATGCAATTTTTACCGTTTTGCCATCTCTTCCATGATGTCATCCCAGGTGATTCCACGTTCTGCCATCAACACCATCATATGATACAGGAAATCACACATTTCATATTTGACTTCTTCCTGGTTCGGATTCTTCGCCGCAATGATGATCTCGGCAGCCTCTTCTCCAACCTTCTTCAGAATTTTATCAATACCTTTTTCAAACAGATAGTTCGTGTAAGATCCTTCCTTTGGATGCTCTTTGCGATCCATGATCGTATGATACACGCTCTCGAATACCTGCTGCGTATTGATTTCTTCATACTGATCCCCTACGATTGGCTGGAAGAAGCAGGTCGGATTACCGGTATGGCATGCTGCTCCGATCTGATCTACTTTTGCAAGCAATGTATCCAGATCACAGTCAATCGTCAGGGATTTTACATACTGGAAATGACCGCTCGTCTCCCCCTTTACCCAGAGTTTCTGCCGGCTTCTGCTAAAATACGTCATCTTTCCTGTCTTGATCGTCTCATAGAAAGATTCCTCATTCATATATGCCAGCATCAGGATCTCCTGTGTCTTATAATGCTGGACGATGACAGGGATCAGGCCCTGATCATTGGTCTTAAACTGTGAGAACTCCATCATACTCTCAAAAGATGTCATCTTAATTCCTTCTTCCGTACACTTATCTTTGAATGCCACACAATCAATATCTGTACGGCTTACATATCTTCCCGAAAGCCCCCGGACACCCGGGCATTTCAAAATTTTAAATAACTCTGACTCTTCTTCCGTATCC
>ENA-OPAC01000705-OPAC01000705.1-human-gut-metagenome-genome-assembly--contig:-NODE-705-length-18016-cov-94.345415_pt1 | contig 18016 bp, 19 predicted proteins | sample MGYA00241052_ERZ501420 | MGnify/ENA primary metagenome ERZ501420 (study PRJEB25962, sample SAMEA2042513) | human gut metagenome | biome: human gut; feature: human-associated habitat; material: faeces... | reverse complement strand
GATGCTACATTCTGTTTATTTCTAATTCGTAACCTCTTCTTTTTATGAGATAAAACTTATCTCATTCTCAATCACTTATAAAAAACTTGTAGTTTCTAACTGGGAAAATATTTTTTTCCAGTTAGATAGATGAAATTCTATTATTCAGTATTCGTTATAGAAAACCTTATAGGGGTCCATCTGCTGCATTTTCTCCTTGATTTTCTGCTCTATTCCCTCTGATGGTTCCGGAATTTCGGCACCCATTTCCTTGGCAGCAGCCTCATCCTCGGCAGCACCGGCACTATCACCCAGACTTCTGCGAACCTCGCTGCGCTCGCGATACGCATCAATAGAGAAAGGATTTACCTCCATCACCTTACCGTAGGTCTGTTCAGCCTCCTCCATCTTTCCCTGCGCCTTCTCTACACGAGCCTTCAACAACAGCACATCCTCGTTGCCCGGAATATGCTCATAGAGGAAAGTTGCATCGAGTTCTGCCTCGGAAAGCTGAGCCTGATCCAACAGGATGCTGCCACGAAGCAATCGGGCGGCATAGAAATCCTCACGCTTGCCTATCGCCTCAGTCAGCATCGACACGGCACGGATGGGTTCGCCCAATCCCCGGCAAGCCTTGGCAGAATAGAGATAGGTCTGCAGATTCGATGTGTCCAGGTGAAGAGCCTTATCGCATACCTCCGACATGGCAGTATAGTTCTCCATCATATACGCCACATCCGCCATACGCAGCAACACCGCCACGTTGTCGGTCTGGGCTTCCGAGAGAATCTGCAACTGCTCATAGGCTTTCTGCAGATCACCCATAGAGATGTAAGCCTGCGAGAGATAGTCGCGGCATTCCAAATCTTCGGCATTCAACTGCAGAGCGTGTTCCAAAGACTTGGCTGCAAGGTCAAATTGATGCATGCGGAGAGCACGAACACCATCATATTTCACCATGTCGAAGTCTTTTTCCTTCTCCTGTTTCACTTCTTCAGTAGGCTTTTGGCCACCAAATAGCTTTTTAAATATGTTCATAATCCAACTATTTTTTTAGGTTTTGAATTGTTTGTTGTTGAAATCGTATCAAACGACAGGGCAAAAATATGAATAAAATCCCGAAAAACGCCCCTTTTTTGGAAGAAATATTTTCATTTTTCTGATTTCGGAAAGTAGAGAACTTATTTAACTATTTGATTATTAACCTTTTAGACAGAAGCAAGCTAACAAAATCTTCCAAATTCCAAATCTTCCAATTAATTTTTCAGCATATCCATCCTACCCTCCTTTTTATATATATTTATATATATAATTAATTAATAATCAATATGTTACACAATATAAAAAAGTAAAGCAGACAGACAAGCGAAAGATGCATACCCTCTTAAAATTAATTGGAAGAACTGGAATCTGGAAGATTTAGCAGGGTAACTGGAACGCAGCCCCAGGGAAATCCCCTCTTCTATAGAAGGCAAACCCAATCCATTTGCTTTTCACCTTAGGAACAGAAAATCATAGGAAAAACATTAATTTTCCTTAAACAAACCGCTTTCTAGGATTATTCCGAAGTATAGTTAGAAATATTTTCGTATTTTTGCAAAGTATACTTTAAAATATTTCTGTATGGACAAGCAAATTATCAAAAATATCATCATCGAGAAGCAAATAGCCATCCCGAACTACAAACTGGTTCACCGAGATTTCCTTTTCGGCGACAAGTCGAATTATATTCTCGTAGGTATCAGACGAGCAGGAAAATCCTACTTACTGTATCAGGATATTCAGACCAGACTCAACAAAGGAGAACAGTCGGCCCAAGATATTCTCTACATCAACTTTGAGGATGAGCGCTTGTCATCCCTCAAGGCTGAAGAACTGGGCACTATCCTGGATTCCTACATGGAACTATATCCAGGCAAACACCCCTTCGTCTATCTTGATGAGATTCAGAATATAGAAGGTTGGGAGAAATTTGCCCGCCGCCTGGCTGACTCCCAATATCGCGTGATGATTACAGGCAGCAACGCCAAGATGCTGGGCAAGGAAATGTATTCTACACTTGGAGGAAGATATATTCCGAAGGAAATCTTTCCTTTTTCCTTTGCAGAATACCTAACCTATCATCAAGTGGAACCAGGTGAAAACTGGGAATACAACCAACAGATAAAATCAATAGTATCCAACTATTTTGATTCCTACTTTTACGAAGGGGGAATAGCAGAATCGTTTGAGCAACCCGACAAGCGGGAATATCTCAATGCCCTGTATCAGAAAATTCTGATTGGCGACATCGTGGAGAGAAACAGCATTCGCAATTCAAGAATATTCCGCTTCCTGGCTAAAAAACTTGCCGATAGCGTGATGCAGCCTTCATCCCTGACCAGATTGCAACACATGGTGAAATCTACCGGAGACACCATCAGTTTGCCAGCCCTAAAGGATTACCTGGAATACATGCAAGATGCGTATCTCTTCTTCCCGATTCCGAATCTGGTTTCACCTATGACAGAACAGACAACACTTCAAAAAAGATACGTTGCCGATAATGGAATACTCAATCTCTTTCTGTTTCAGGGAGAAACGAAGCTGTTGGAGAATATGGTGGCGATAGAACTGAACAGAAGATTCAGAAACACGACAGAAGAAACCTTGCTCTATTATTTCAACAAGAACGTAGAGATAGATTTCTGCGTTCCTTCTGCCCAGTTGGCCATACAGGTATCTTACAATCTGAATGATGAGGCAACCTACGAGCGAGAAGTAGGAGGACTGATTAAATTTCTGAAAGCCTTTCCAAGCTATCACGGCTACATCATCACCCGTGATTACCAGACCCAAATAATGGCAGATGGCTATACGATAGAGGTAGTACCTATCTGGAAATGGCTACTGCAAGACAACAACTAGAGCTTTAGAACAAGAAAAGGGGCAAGACCATGGCTCAAAGCACCATGATCTTGCCCTTTTCTCTAGAAGGCATTTCTCACTCCACGACCCAATCCGTGATGTTATGCGTAGCACTATCAAAATTAATCCCGACCTTGGTTATAGGAAGGCCCGACAAGGCAAAACGCTGGCGATAGTTCTTGAGATTGATCTGCTGCATCGCCACCTGGGCATTCTGATTAAGTTTCAACTCTATCAGGTAAAGACGAGATTTCGTCATAACCACGATATCAACCCTGCCATTCGGAGTATGTACTTCTACATCTACCATCCAAGCCGTAAGAAGCGAGAAGATGACATAGAACATCTGCTGATAATGCCCCTCATAGTCCGTATGGGCACAATATGGAACCGTGCCCAGGAAAGTCTGCAAATACTGCAAGGCCAGTCCCAGGTCTTCCTTATCGAAGGCACGAGCCATATTGCGGGTCGTATTATTGGCATTCTGCGTGTTAGGCGTTACATAGTAAGGAATCAGCGCCTTGGTCAGTCCCAGCCGCACTTCTCTGTTCGGAATACCCAAAGTATTGGAATCGTAAGCCTCTTCATAATCCTTGATAGTAATATAGCCACTCTGATAGAGCAGAGGCGTAAGAGTTGTCATCGTTTCTGTAGGCGCATCAAAGTCAGAAACGCCCGCTTCCATGGATTCGGCGAAATCGCTGAAGTTGACACCAAACTTCTTTATCATATTGATGAGATAGGTAGGAGTTCCCGTAGAAAACCAGAATGGCTCTACCCGCTTTAGCGAAAGACTGCTGAGCAAACTGAACGGATTGAAGATATCAGGCGATTCTGATGCAAAATGATAGCCGTCATAATAATCTTTGAGTCGGCTCAGCGTACCAGCGCATCCTCCTGCATGTGCTTGCCACCCGACAGATCAAAATGCAAGACAGGGTATTCCACCCAATCCTGTTCCAGCCTTTCCATCTCCAATCCCTTGAAAAGTTCCTTTTTTCCTTCGAAGTAGCTTTGCAAGGTAGAGACAAGAAGCGACTTTCCGAATCGACGAGGGCGACTCAGAAAAAGATATTTCTTGCCAGAATGGGTCATCTGATGGATGTAACCGGTCTTGTCAACATAGAGATAATTCTTGGTGATAATCTCCGAGAATGTCTGAATGCCTACAGGATAGAATTTTGCTGCCATAATCTGCACCGTTTTGATTTTTGCACAAAGTTAAGCAAAAATTCTGAGAACAACAAGCAAATCGGAGTTAAAAATACAAGATTGGGATAAAGAAAGAATAAGTTTTCCTTTTGAAAAGGCAAAGCCATGGCTCAAAGTACCATGATCCTGCCTTTTTCTATTCAAAGCAAATTCCAGGATTATTTCGAAGGTATATTTCGAAATTTCTGCATTTGCATTTTCAAACGACTGACTGATGCAGTCCGTGGCAGGGTCATCATACACCATACTTGTACGCGACACGCCACATTCATCAATAATACATCGTATCAGACGAACCATTTAAGCATTATCCATCTTCTTGATTGGACGGATGATAAAACCATCTTTTGTCGCCATATTGTTATCGGTTTGTTTCCTATTCCTACAAAGATTCTCTTTGTTTTCAGGCAATGAGTCTGTAGCCATTCCATTTACCATGGTCTGCATTACTATATTCAGGCTGAAAGAATATTTGACATCCACCCTTATGCCGTTTTAGAGTTGAAGCAATTAACAAGCAAGGAAGCTGCGGTAAAGGAAACTCCTACCCCTACCACACCCGGCCATCCATAATGTTGCCAGAATAGACCTGAAACAAATGTACCGGCAGAACCTCCCAAGAAGTAAATGGTCATATAAACGGTATTGACCCGGTTGATGGCGGATGCGTCAAGAGCGACCACGCTGGTCTGATTTGACAGATGGATGCTTTGCATTCCGGCATCAATCAAGAGGATGGCGATTATCATCCACAAGTAACTGTCATTTCCCCAAAATGCCAACAACCATGCAAACAAGATGACGCATCCTCCGACAATGGAGAAGAATCTTGCGCCATACTTTTGGATATATCCGCTGATGAAAACCACCGTGGATGCACCTGCCAATCCACACAAACCGAGTGCTCCGATAATATCGTCGCTTGCAAAGAAAGGCTCTTGCTTCATTCGGAAAGCAAGGCAACTCCACAAGGCAAAGAACGAGCCATAAGCCAATGCCGCCCTCAACGACGCGATACGCAAGTACGGGTATTTGGAAAGTAGACGCAACAAGGATTTTATCAGCCCTGCATAACTTTCTCGTGAACGGGCAGGCAACACGGGCAGCATTTTGTGAATCATCAGAAAACACCCGAGCATAAACACGCAAGCCACAAAATAGACAGAACGCCATCCCCATATATCGGCGAGAAAACCACTGAATACCCGTGACCCAAGAATGCCTATGAGCAAACAGGACTGTATAATCCCCACGTTGCGCACCTTGTGGTCCGGAGCTGAATTATACGACACCAACGGGATGAAGAACTGCGGCATGACCGAAGATGCCCCGGCAAGCAAGGATGCGCCCCACACCCAGTAGATGTTCGGGGCGAGTGCTATGGCAAGCAAGGCGCACGAAGAAACGATGTAATTGGTCAATATCAGTCTCTTTCGTGAAACCAGGTCGCCAAGCGGAATGACAAATACAAGCCCTGCCACATAGCCTATCTGGGTCAATGTCGCCACCATGCTGGCGGAAAAATCGCTTACCGCGAAATCCTTAGCCATGCTGCCCAACAGAGGCTGGTTATAATAGCAGTTGGCAACGGAAAGCCCGGTAGCGACTGCCATCAGCGCCAGCAGAGGCGCCGAAATGCCTTGGTTCTCCCTCAATTCATACTTCATCTTCTGCCTCCTTTCAATATGACACGATTTTCAATCCTATCAGGGAAGCAATGAGCGTGAATAGGAAGAAAAGACGGATGGGAGAGGTCGGCTCCTTGAATACGAATATCCCTATCAAGACCGTGCCGACCGCCCCGATACCCGTCCAGATGGCGTATGCCGTTCCCAAAGGTAAAGTCTGAACCGCCTTGGCAAGCAGGGTCATGCTCAATACTGTGGAAGCCAAGAAGCCGCTACCCCACAGATAAAAAGCAAGTCCTGACGCAGCTCTCGCTTTACCCAAGCAGAATGTAAGGCTCACCTCAAACAATCCTGCCAATAATAAGATTATCCAATTCATACCTATGATTTATTAAATTCAGGTGCAAAAGTAAGTGAATAATCTCTAATTGCTTTTTTCATTTGGTAAAAACTGATTTTACATTTGGCAAAAAAAAACAGCCGTTCATTTCCGTTTTTATGTGCAATTTTATAATTTTGCACACCAAATACAACAATGAGTTATGGATATAAAGGAAATCATCAATCAAAGATATGTCATGCCGGATGTGTCTTTGGATAGATTGCGGCAATGCCTGAGTGAGGTTTCGTACCCCAAAGGATTCCGCGTGTTGGAAAACGGCAAGATAGAAAAGGATATCTTTTTTATCAAGAACGGCATTGTCCGCGCTTACACTTCGGTGGACGGGAAAGAAATCACCTTTTGGGTTGGCAAGGAAGGAGCGACCCTTGTTTCTATGAAAGGATACGTGAACGATGAGCCGGGATATGAGACGATGGAGCTGATGGAAGATTCAGTCTTATACGTATTGAAGAAGAAAAAGCTGAAAGAATTGTTTACGGAAGACTTGCATATTGCCAATTGGGGACGGCGTTATGCGGAGATGGAATTGCTTGCCACCGAGGAACGGCTGATTTCCATGTTGTCCGCCATTGCTTCGGAACGGTACAAAGAGTTGATAGAGAAAGAACCCGATTTGTTGCAACGGTTGCCGTTGGGAAACATTGCTACCTATTTAGGCATAACACAGGCAAGTCTGAGCCGGATCAGGGCACAAATAAAGTGACGTAATTCGGCGGATATTCCATAGTTTTTTAATATTACTCAAAGCTCAAAGCCATGAGCAAAATTACAAATGTTCCCTCAGAAATGCGAAACTTGAATTAAAAATACAAGATTGGGATAAAGAAAGAACAAAATTTCCTTTTTAAAAGGAAGTAATTGCCGATTTCTTTCCTTTTTAGAAGGAAAGTTTGTGTCTTTGCGACCGAGTGTAGTAATCTACATATTAACAATAAAATAATCAGTAATAAAGAAGGTACACAAATGGAACTACGCAGCACATTTCAGTCAATCATTTCCTTGTACCAAGAGGAATTACCTTTTGCCTTGCAAGAGAGAAGCACCCAACTTCCGACGGATGGAAACCGCATCGTGACTGTTACTGGCATTCGCCGTTGCGTTATTTCTTAAAGCGTGTGATGAACAATCTCACGAAGCCGACCAGCGTGAACAATATTTATAACGACTTGAAGTCGCAAGGCTTAAAGGTTTCCAAGGATTCCCTCTATCTGTGGCTCGACTATGCTTGCAACATTTTCATGTTTCGCAAAGTGGGAAAATACGATAAGTCGATGGTAAAACAGCGTTCTGCTCCTGCCAAGTATTATATGGCAGACATTGCCCTGCGCAATGCCGTATTATTGCCTGAGAGCGAAGATGCAGGCAAGGCTTTGGAGAATATCGTTTATCTCAACTTAGAGAGAACACTTGGAGAAGAGGACGGGATATTCTACTTCTATGAATCGAAGGAATGCGACTTCGTTGTGAAAAAGGGCGAGCGTGTAGCTGAGCTGATACAAGTCTGCTGGACATTGAATGATGATAACGTAGAACGAGAGATAGGAGGCTTGATAGCTGCCTCCTCCGTTACAGGCTGCAAACAGGGAAAAATCATCACTTTCTCCCAACGGGAGACCTTCGAACGAGACGGAATAAGGATTGAGGTTATGCCGATATGGGAAATGGAATAGGATAAGGGGCTTTTCTGGGACAGCTGCCAGTACCGAGCAGCAACACACCCTACCTGTAGGGGCAGAAGCTCTTAGCCCAGGGCGTTTCGAGACCAACACACCGCACGAGCTGGCAGCCCGAGGCTCACTCTCACTGTTTATCGAGCATAACGGCACATATAGATACTTTTTTATTTTTTAATGCTATTTTTAGATAAATATTTATAAAATCAGTGTAAATTATATTAAATAAATCGGTTTTAAAAGATTTAAATAGTAATTTCTTATTAATAATTCTTATTTTTGAAGCATGTACCGAAAGAGTTTCGATACTTTTAACCTAAAACTTAAAATCACTAGTGTCCCGTTAAAATTATGAATTTGTCGCATAACTATCTGTATATTAAAGTAATACAAGTGTTTTTAAAGTAAACCGATTTGATTTTGAAACTTAATCAAACTAACATAAGATGTTATATAAGTGCTTGAATATCAAGAACGGAATTCCGAGAATTTGAGCTCAGATGATACTTCAAGATTTTAACGGGACAGCAGTGACTTAAAATAATGAATCTTAAGTTAACAATTAACAGCCTATTGATGGCTATGGCACTATTACTCAGTGCCGGTTGTACAACCGAAAACGGTGATGGTAATGAATCATCCCATGTAGCGAACCAGCAAGTTAGCTTGTCGTTTTACCAAGTGACCATGCAGTCATTGGAGAATTCTCAGGCAAAGACTCGAGCAGACGAAAGCAGTACGAGTACTGCTTTGAAGAACAGCCCGTTTACTTACTTGGATATTTCTCTGATCCCTACCAATGGCACGGGAAAAACTATCGTTTTCAGACAGGTGAAGGCTGAAATGGAAGACAACTTCGGTCATGTCAGTATGCGGGTTCCTGTGGGTGAATATGATATGGTGGCTGTAGCCAGCAAGAATGCCGATGTGAAGATTAATTCTGTGACGGAGGTTGTCTTCCCCAACAAGGTGACAGACATGGCGGCTGTTTGCCAGAAGATAATGGTAAAGGAAGGAAACAATGCTTTTAATTGCAATATGAAGCGTTCTGTGGCTAAGTTTACCATTGAAAATAAAGGTGCCACGACGGACGTGGTGAAGAATATGAAGTTCCGCATTTCGGGTAACTGCAGCAACAAATGGAATCCTACGACTGGTTTGGCGGCTGACGTGAGCGTGGTGACTCCGACAATCGAGATGAACAATACCATATCCCGGTTGCACACCTATGTCTTCCTGAGTTCAGCGGAGGAGGAGAATATCAAGGTGGATGTGGAGATGCTGGACTCTAAGGGCACGCTGCTGAAGAGTCTGTCCTTTGAGAACGTTCATCTGAAAACCAACTATGTAACGAAATACACCACCGGCGATCTCTTCGGTGTGTCGAGCTCGGCTGACTTCACTTTCTCTAATGCTGAGTTTATGGACTCAGGCACTGGTAAGAACTTTTAGAATGGCGGTGGCTTCCCTGTAAAAGGGGCTTGGATTCTTACGCCCGTTGATGTGAGGACTTAATTGATGACAGATGTTTCGTCAATTAAGTCCTCATTTTTGTAATAAGTGAAACTCGAACTGTTGTCATTAAGGACTTCTGACCGTAACTACTCAGCACCCCTATTGAAAACTTTGAATAGAAAAGGCTCGAAATATGAAATCGGCTTCGATAGTCAATGAAGCCTATTTCGTAGAGCAAAGAAAGCGGCTTCGTAAGCAGTTGAAGCCTATTGCATTGTGGTTTAACGATTTTACCACTTTAAGTTTTATTGATAATACGAGTTGACTCACATTAACGTAACAACTTATGACAATATGGGTGCTGAGTTATTACTTCTGACCCCTCAGAGGTTAAGAGAAGTTAAAGGTGTTGATAAAATTCCGATTTCTTCGTTTATACATCAGAACAAGCAAACAAGGCACACATGACAGAGAAAGAATTCACCTCACTGGTTCCCGAGCTGCGGCAAACAGCCCTGCACGTCTGCAGGGGCTGTGGCACCGACGGCATGACTGCCGAAGACGTGGCGCAAGACACCATGCTCAGGCTGTGGGCCATCAGAAAGGACATCACCTCTGCGCAACATGCTAAGGGGCTGACGGGATGCGTCGCCAAACACTTCTGTATCGACAGACACCGCAAAAAGCGGGAAGTCTCCTTGCTGCTGCATCCGCATCTTCAGGCTGAAAGCCACGAGCCGCCTCCCGACATGATGATGGAAAAGCAGGAGAACGATATGTGGCTGCAACAGAAACTGCTCGAACTGCCATCCACGCAATACCAGGTGCTGCACCTGAGACAGGTGGAGAAGAAAAGCATGGAAGAGATTGCCGGTATCATCGGTATCACTCCTGCTTCGGCTGCTACAATCCTGTCGAGAGCCCGACAAAGGATGCTGACGGAAATCAGAAGAAGAATGGAGATTTCGAGGAAATGAGGGAAGTTAAACACTGAACATTAAATATTAATATAAAAATGAATGGAGAAAAGAATATTAGACTGCTCATCGGGAAATTCATGCAGGGACTTACCTCGATAGAGGAGGAGGAACGGATAAGCCAATGGTTTGCTGTACACGCTGATGTGAGCGATGACCTGAAGCCTTATCAGCAAATGTTCGCTTACTTCGACAAGGGTATGCCTACGGATGGGCTGATGCCTGAAGACGGGGAAACGTCTGATGGGGGTGTTTGCCGCAAGCCGCTTCGCTATCATCTGCGTCTGCGCCCTCTGTGGAGCCTCCTTACTGCTGCCGCTGCCGTGGCTTTGCTCGTTGTTATGACATGGCCTGCGCAGAATGGCAACAGCACCGCCACACCTTCTGCAACGCTGGCACAGGCTGACAAAGACTCTGCTGAGACCCTTGTGCCTGCTGCTGAAACTGAGGTGAGGAATCAGGTGAAACAGGCAGTCAGGCCGAAGATGCGACCTCGCAAACGGGGTGTCTACCGCAAGCATCTACACAGTCCGGCGCCTCCTGTGACATGGATTGCTCAGACTGTCATCGACTCTATGCAGCAGTCGCCTGAAGCCTTGGCTGAGGCGCATCTGCAAGCGCTCGAGGAGCAGCAGAACGAAATGCTCTTCCGCCTGTATCTGGTCAGCGCCCTGCAGACTGAAGACCTGGCGTCGTATAACGATGAGGATGAATACGGACAAGAACAGGAAAACGTCAAATAACGCAAAAATAAAGAAAGGAAAACATGATGAAAAAGAATCTCAGAATCGTCATGATGGCTTGCCTGATGATACTCTCGGGTACTGCCGTCGCACAGAAAACTATCCTGATGCCTCAGCAGGCTTTCGAGAACCTTGCTGCCTGGCTCACCGCTAACGACTATGTCGCTACTTCGTCGAAGAAACAATACAGCAAGGGGTATGTCGTTTCCTACGATTATGCTGTCCCCGCCAGGAAAGCTAAGCCGATAGAGACTTACAACCAGGCTTTGCTCGCCAGCAACAAGATTGCTTACTCTTCTATGATCAAGAAGAAGGGCTTCGACTCTGATACACAGGAAAGAATAGCGTACGGCGAGAAGAATTCGCAGAGCATCAGCTTCGGTGCGCACAAGGAACGTAACTACAATTTGCAGTATTTCCGCGACCCTAAGGACAGCACCATGCGATATGTGTACACCCTGGTGTGGTACAGCAGCAATGACGAGAGCAACAGCTGGCGGGCCAGGAAGGACGGCGACGAGGAGCTGATCAAAGGTTCCGTCTATCTGTTCTATGGCAGGGACCCGGCATGGGAAAGGGCTCATCGCGTCACGGGACGTGCCACCATCATCAATCCTGATGGAACTGTCGCTGAGGTAGACGACCTGAAAGGATTGGAGGCCGACCTGAACAGCCTGTCCGACGGACTCAGCAGCATGGTGGTAAGCAGCAGCGACGGCGTGGACTCGGTGGTGGTCAACGGACAGTCCGTGAAGTACTGGAAAAACCTTGCCAAGAAGTATTCTGTCAACGAGCCGGAGCCCAAAACCAGCGCTGAGTTCCTCACTCTGCTCAACAACCTGCGTGCTGCCTTCAAGAATGCTAAGGATCAGTATCGATGGGGATTCCAGTCGCAGTTGCGCCGCAACCTGCAGACGGGCATTGCCAACAAGATCATCAGGTTATGCAAGGGCCACGGCTCTCTTCTCAACGCTGAGGAGAGGAAGTTTTGCGCCAACGCCCTCTCCAAGATGAAGAAGGATACTGACGACGACTATCTGCAAAGTCTGCTCGACCTCACCGCACGGTCGATGAGCAGATAGGCTCGGCTAAGCTTCTCCCATTATCTGCAGGATGTCTTTCTGCGTGCGGTTGAAGGGGCCATTGTGCTCCAGCTTGATGGTGCACATGGCTGCGGCAAACTTGCCTGCCTCTAAGGGTGATGCGCCCTGCAGCCTCCTGTACAGATAACCTGCTGAGTAAGTGTCGCCACAGCCTGTGGCGTCGACGACCTCGTGAGGCTTATAGGCTGGGACCTCGTAGAAGGTTTGGTCTACATAGATGAGCGAGCCCTCGCTGCCCAGGGTGATGATGACTTCGGTAACGCCCCAGGAATGTAGCAGCAGGGCTGCCTCGCGCGGATCTTTCTTGCCGGTGATGGTTTCCATCTCTGTCTCGTTCACCTTCAGATAATAGGTGTTCTTGAGAACTTTCAGTTTGTCCTGCCAGTCGACGGGATAAACTTTCTCGTCTCTCACTTCGCGCAGATAGCCCTGCACGTCGATAGACACTCTGCCCTTGGTGGCGAGATATTCTACTACCTCGGGCGAGAAGTCGTCGCTCAGCAGGCTGCCCAGATGATACACCTTAGCCTCTACGTCCTTGAGCTGCGGGATGGTGAAGGGGTCGGCCTTGGCGAGTACTCGCTGTTTGCGCTCGTTCTGGTTCTCGCCGAAGTAGCGGTTTTCGAAGAACACCGTGTTGCGTGATGCGTTGAGCATCACGTTGATGCCTGCCTTGCGCATTTGGTCCACCGGCTCGGTTTCGGTGGGGTCCATCGCCGTCACCAATGAGAAGGTGACGTCTTTGGGCAGTTGGTTGATGGCGTAGGCGAAGTAAAATGAGGTTCCGCCCGCCATATATACGGTTCGGTTGGGAGTTACTATCTTGTCTTTAGTAATGTGTCCTATACAACAAATATCTGTCATTGTCTTTTTTTCTATTATGCCTGTGTTGTGGTTTCACGATGTGCACCCTGTCGCTTCTGATGCATTGAAACTGTGTGCAAAGTTACCACAATTCTCCGAAACGGCAAACGTTTTTGGACAATAAGTGATTCATGTTTGAGCAAAATGCGAAAGTTGAGCCAATACCTTTCGGACGATTTATGTATATTTTCCGAAAATTAATACCCAATCTTTTGCTCTGTCGAAAAAATGCTGTACCTTTGCAACTGAATAAAGCAAATTAACAAAAAAACTCAGAAATAAAAGGCTGAAATAGATTGTCATGTGGTTTAATGGATTAATCTACGATCATTCGGCGGTGCAGGGCATCGTCATACTTTCCCTCATCTGCACACTGGGTCTTGCCCTTGGCAAGATTCGGGTGCGTGGCATTTCTCTCGGCATAGCCTTCGTGTTCTTTGTGGGCATCATTGCCGGTCATTTCGGACTTTCGATCGACAAGGATATGCTCGAGTTTGCCGAGAGCTTCGGACTCACCATGTTTGTTTATGTACTGGGACTTTATGTTGGCCCCAACTTCTTCGGCTCCATGCGACATGAGGGCATTGCGCTCAACCTGTGGTCGATGGCTGTCATCGTGGTGGGAACACTCTTCTCCCTGGTTTTGTGCTGGCTGCTGCCCGTGAGTCTGCCCGACATGGTGGGCATTCTCTGCGGCGCTACTACCAATACGCCTGCCCTGGGTGCTGCCCAGCAGGCTTTGCAGCAGTTGGGACTTCCCAGCGGCGGTGCTGCCCTGGGCTGTGCCGTGACTTATCCTTTGGGCGTGGTGGGCGTCATCCTGGCGATGATGACGATGCGCAAGCTCTTTGTGAAGCCTGCCGACCTGGAGATAAGACGAAACGACGAGGACGACCATACTGCCATCGGACAATATATCATCGTGAATCCTGCCCTGAATGGCAACACCATAGCCGAGATTTCGATGCTCACACACCGCAAGTTCATCATCTCGCGCGTGTGGCGTGGCGACCAGGTCATCGTGCCTCAGGCCGACACCGTGCTGCACACCAACGACAGTGTGCTGGTGGTAACCAATAAGGATGAGGTTTCTGCCATGTCGATTCTCTTCGGCAAGAAGGTGGACAAGGACTGGAACCGCGAGAAGGTGGACTGGAACGCCATTGATGCCAAGGTGGAGAGCCGCATCATCGTGGTGACCCGTCCGGGGCTGAACGGCAAGTTGCTGGGTCATCTCTCCATGCGCAACACTTATGGCGTGAATGTGAGCCGTGTGCTCCGTGGCGATATTCGCCTTCTTGCCACCGACGACCTGCGACTGCAGTATGGCGACCGCCTCACCGTGGTGGGCGATCCTGCCAGCATCGACCATGTGGAGCAGTTTTTAGGCAATGCTGTCAAGACGCTCAACGAGCCTAATCTTGGCGCCATCTTCCTGGGCATCATCCTGGGTCTTGCCATCGGAACAATACCTTTCAACATTCCCGGTATGACGGCTCCAGTGCGTCTCGGTATTGCGGGCGGTCCTATCGTGATGGGAATCCTCATCGGTGCCCTGGGTCCACGTGTGCATTTCATCTCCTATATGACGCGCAGCGCCGGACTGATGCTTCGTGAGTTGGGACTGGCGCTCTATCTGGGTTGCTTGGGTCTGGAGGCTGGCGGACAGTTCTTCGAGACGGTGATTCGCCCTGAGGGACTGATGTGGGTAGGTATAGGCTTTGCCATCACCGTGGTGCCTGTGCTGATAGTGGGACTCGTCATTCTGAAAACCAAGAAGTACGACTTTGGCAGCATCTGCGGCATTCTGTGTGGCAGCATGGCGAACCCTATGGCGCTGACCTATGCCAACGACACCATCGACGGCGACACGCCGAGCATCAGTTATGCCACGGTTTATCCCCTCGGCATGTTTGTCAGGGTGATTATCGCCCAAGTGCTGATCATGTTTTTCGTATAGTTTTTCGAGGAGTTATCTTTTTCGAGGAGTTAAGGGAGTTAAGGAGTTAAGGGAGTTAAGACAACAGCCTTGAGGGAATGAGGAATTCAAGTCCACAAAAGCATTTGTCTTAACTCCTTTAACTCCTTTAACTCCTTTAACTCCTTTAACTCCTTTAACTCCTTAACTCCTTAACTCCTGAATTAAATACTAATCATTTCTTCCAAACAAATTTTCTTGCCTGTCAGCGGATGCTTAAAACTGATGGATTCTGCGTGCAGCATGAGTCGCTGTGCAGGCTCGTTGCCATAAAGCGGATCGCCCACGATAGGGGCATGGAGTCCCTCGCTGTGGGCACAGTGCACACGCAACTGATGCGTGCGCCCCGTCTTGGGCCAGAGGGCGAGCCGCAGGTGGGTGTCGTCGATGCGGGCGAGCACCCGATATTCGGTGACAGCCTCCTTGCCATGCTCATGACTCACTATCTGGCGAGGACGGTCCATGTAGTCGGGCATCAGAGGCAGACTGATGGTTCCTTCCAGCGCGATGCTGTCGGCAGCAGCCTTGTCCTGACAACCCACGACGGCGACATAGCGCTTCTCCACCTGTCGGGCTGCAAACTGCTGCTGCAGACGATGATAGGCAAACACGGTCTTGGCTATCACCATCAGTCCGCTGGTCGACATGTCGAGCCGATGAACGATGAGCGGTCCTGTGGCCTCGGGCATTCTGCACCGCATGATGGAATACACCGACTCCGCTCCGTTCTTTCCCGGCACCGACAGCATTCCTGCCGGTTTGCATATTACGGCTATCTGCTCATCTTCGTAGATAGTCTTCAGCTCCGCCTTGTATTCTTCTGTCCGCGAGCAGGTGGCCTCTGGCAGCATCCATTGCAGGATGGGCTTGCACTTGCCGTTGCAGGCAGGATAGAAGTTCAAGTGATGGCGAATTTCCTCCTTCGGACTTTCTCCCCACCAGAACATGGCTATTTGCAGCGGACGATAACCGTGGTTGTAGGCATACTGCAGCAGCTTGGGCTCGCAGCATTCTCCGCTGCCAGCCGGTGGAATCTTGGCTGCCGTGTCCTTGAAAATCTCCAAGAGGTTCTTGCGTTCGCCCTGTGGGTTGAGCATACAGAACTTGCCAAACAGCCATCGCTGCAGTGAGTCGGAGAGTTCTTTGCGCAACTGTTTCAGATACCTGATGGCTTTCTGGTTTCTGTCGTATTCCTCCTCGATGTCGGTCTTCCTGTCCCGTTCTTTCTTGAGTCTTCTCAACTGGGCTTTCATAAACTGGCTCTCCCTCACCATTTCTGCCTTTTCCTCCTCGCTCAGGTTGCCCGCCTTGCGTCGGGCGTCGCGCTGTGCTTTGGCAGCCTTCATCTGTAGCTGATAGGCGTCGATGTCGCGCTGCCAGCGGGCTTTCAGGGTGTCGATTTCCGTCTTTATCTGTTTCATCCGCTCATCGTTCTGCAGATCGTGTATGGCGACGTTGATGTCCGAGATGTCGCTCTCGTGCTTTTTGAAATATTCGTCGGGCTTCAGATAGTCGAATACGGCAGGCACAAAGCCACTCCAGTCGCTCCGGCCACCTATCTGTCCGCTGTAGGCAGCTATATAGCCTGTCTGTGGCTCAGTCGCTTCGCCGTCCTTCCGGGGCTTTTCCACAATCAGCACGCCGAACATCTTGCCACGGTCTATCTCCTCGCGCCAGTCGTCACGCAGGGCGATTTCCTCCTGCAGCTCCTTGCAGGCCATGATGCAGAGAGGGTGCGGCTCATAACAGAACGGATTGTTCATTCTCTCGGGCAACTGGATGCCCGAGGCTGGGTCTATATGTATTGGATGAAATTTCATGCTGCAAAGATACGATATTTTTTTATATTCTTTTCGTTCATTCAGAATTTTGCATTATCTTTGCAAAAGTTTTTATTAAATCACGATGACACAACATAACAGTACATTTTTCTATCATCTTGTCGCCTTCATCACTGTGGCGATATGGGGAACCACCTTTGTCTCCACCAAGGTGCTGATGCTTCATGGCCTTTCGCCAGCCCAGATATTCACCCTTCGTTTCTTCATGGCTTATGTGCTGATGCTGTGTTTCAACCACCGTCGGCTCTTCGCCTCGTCGTGGCGCGATGAGGGCAGGATGATGCTGTTGGGCATTACGGGCGGCTCACTCTACTTTCTGAGCGAGAACGAGGCGATGAACTTCACCACCGCCACCAACACCTCGCTCATCGTCTGCTCGTGTCCTCTTTTCGCCACCTTGTTGGTGAGGCTCGTCTATCGCTCCTCGCGCATTCATGTGGTTCAGCTGATGGGTTCGCTGTTGGCATTTGTGGGCATGGTCATCGTGGTGCTCAACGGCCGTTTTGTGCTCCATCTCTCTCCCGTGGGCGATGCGTTGGCTTTCACAGCCTGTATGTGCTGGGCTGTCTATTCGCTGCTCATGAAGTCGATGTCCGACAAGTACAGTGCCGCATTCATCACGCGAAAGGTGTTCTTCTATGGCGTACTCACCATTCTGCCCTATTATGCCGTGGTGCCAGGTCTTCCCTCCCCGGAGGTGCTCACGCATCCCGTGGTACTTGCCAACCTGCTCTTTCTGGGCTGCCTGGCTTCCATGGTGTGTTTCCTCACGTGGAACTGGTGCATCTCCAAGTTGGGAGCCGTCAAAGCCACCAACTGGGTTTATTTCAACCCCATCTCCACCATGATCTTTGCCTCATGGGTACTGGGCGAGAAAATCACTCCCTACTTCCTCGCAGGTGCAGCCTGCATCCTCATAGGTATGTACACTGCCGACAGGAAGACAGAATAAAAACAAACTTATTTGGCATTTACACCTCTTTATTTTAAAACTACAGGCAATACTTAAAGCTTTTGCCCTTACAGGTAGGGTGTTCAAAATCCGTTTAAAATTTGGCACGTTTTTTAGTCGAATAATCGGTTTAACTAACTGATATTTCAATAATTATCGACACGAATATTGCGCAGAACTAAAAAAAGTCACATTTTTGAATTCTTAACACGTTGATTTCGTGTGAATTAACTTGTATTTCGACGCAAAAAACGTGTCGAAAAATTGATAGATTTTGAACACCCTACCTTACAGGGCGACA
>ENA-OPAC01000687-OPAC01000687.1-human-gut-metagenome-genome-assembly--contig:-NODE-687-length-18273-cov-4.481831_pt1 | contig 18273 bp, 16 predicted proteins | sample MGYA00241052_ERZ501420 | MGnify/ENA primary metagenome ERZ501420 (study PRJEB25962, sample SAMEA2042513) | human gut metagenome | biome: human gut; feature: human-associated habitat; material: faeces... | reverse complement strand
GCATAAAGCCGAGAGAATGCAGTGTGAAGAATCCAGGATACTGCTCACAGCCGTAGGCCATGCGCTCGTACATCCATTTGACACAGGTCTGCACATCCTGAAATACGGCCTCGTCCTGCGGGCGGTGGAAAATTTCGCACCAGACGCTCTCGACCGTGGCGCTGATAAGCTCAGCCTTGGAGTCATAATAGTTGTAGATCGAGCCGACCGAGACCCCGCATGCCGAGGCGACAGAACGGATACTGACCGCCGCCCAGCCCTTTTCCCGGATAAGCTCACGGCTGTTTTTTAAGATATCTTCCTTGGAGGTTACGATTGTATTCATGTGGTCACCCTCAATATGAACAATGTTCATTTTTATTATACTGCCCGTTCCCACTTTGTCAAGAGGATTTCATAAAAGATTTATATTTTTGTGGTTCTCCCTTTGAGCCATGTTCACGAATGGAAAATAAGCAGCAGGAACTCGTGTCAAGGCTGGAAACTCTCAGTACTTCCTCTTCCTCCAAGGATGAATCCGATTTGATGCCACTCGTCTAAGCCGAAAACAAATGATGTCACAGCTCGTTTTTTGATGTCACGATGTCACAAAAGCCCCAGAAAGTTTCGATTTCTCGTTACTTTCCGGGGCTTTCAAATTATTCTCCGATAATAAACCGCGCTACCATTTCCGGCACATCCAGCAGGTGCTTTTTGCCACAGATGATGTCAAAATGATGTCAGAAGTCGATTTTTGCTCATTTTTTCAATCGTAGACACGTTTATTTTTTAGATATTCCATTATTCGAGCTCGGTAAGTCTGGATTTTTGCTAAACAAATTTGTTTAGTGCGTCTATCTTTGGATGTTCACTTTTTCATGAGATTGCTGTGCTAGATGTGGCTTGCTGATTTTTTAGTATCAGGATAGTATCACACAACCAGCGGAATCTCTGTGAGTATTATACCGAACTTCCCTTCAGAAAGCAAGCCTATTCTCTATTACCGAATGTTTACAATAAATTCCTTACTTTTCGCTACGCAAATTCCATTTTTTATAATATAACATTGCACTGAATGTGTTCCTTTATACAACGTGCTTTCTCTCTTCCCATCAAATCCTTCATTTGATGGTTCAAAATTTCCTCGTAAGCAATTTGCCATTGTAGCTTCTTGCCCAGTGTTCACGACTTGCCATATAACGCTATATGGTCGTCTCACTCCAGTTAATGCCCGAAAATGCAATGTGCATCTTTTTTCAAGTGGGATATCGTTGCTCGTATACTCAACATCGCTTCCATCTGCCGCCGTCACTTTTAATGTTATAAAAGCAGCTCCACCCCGCTGCATAGGCCATCTTGGCTTTTCCTTATAAGGCGCGAATATACAATTGTATACATTACTAACGCTTGAGCATGCAATAGCCTTGCAGCCTTCTTTGGGGAATTCATCTCCTAATATTTTTCTCCATGTACCATTTTCTGTTCCTTCATCGTTTAACATCGCAACATGCTCACCAAGTTTATCTATAAAACTAGAAAAGTCCGTTGTACTATAGCCTGCTAGCAGGTTATTGCCCTCAATTTTTTCTGATGGATCACTTATAGTTGGATTCACTCCGACATCTGCGTAATCTTCTTTATATGCAGCTACTATATTTTGCATTGTTGCAATAAGGAAATCTTCTGTTCCAAGAGTTGAATCTCCCAAATTATCCGCTACGATTTTTTCTAGTGTAATTCCTTTGGGATATTTAATATCCTCCGGACAATTTGTCTGACGCCACCACTTAAATATTTTTACAAGCGGTTTATATTTTTTATTATGTTCTTTGTTGACTGTAGTCGACCACACTTTATGGCCTTTAGGATCAGTTTTTTTCCATTCTCCCGTATTAGAATCCCCAATATAATATACATTCTCATCATCTTGATCAGAGATAACTGGAACAACATCTATCGATAGTCCCCCCATCTCAATTCCAACAGAATGCGACTGAATTGTTGCTGAACTATAATTCGCATTTTGAATCAAGACATCTTTTAACTCGCTTATTACTTTCTTAGAATCATCTGTCATTTCATAAGACGTCACAACTATAATGTCCACATCTCTCTTTTTCCCTTTAGATGTGGGTCTAACAGATGTATGTTTTGCATATGAACCGGACAAAAATGTGTCTACATGTATTTTTTTATAAGTATCATGATTTTTCAAATAATCTCTCAATGTATTTTGCAAACTACTAATATATGCCACCGTTGTGCTACTCGGTTCAATTTTCGATAAGAAATCATTAAAATCTCGCTGTTTTGCCATAGTCTTTCCTTTCTTATGAATGTTGATGAACTTCTATCTTTTGCGCATAGGCATTATAATCAATTGCTGGTACAGTTCCTATTTCCTGCAATTTCTCCAAAACTTTCAAAAGAAAATATACCAGTGACTTTGACTTGTCGCAGTAACTTATTGTCTTATTACCTTGATCACATATGAAAGTCCCTGCTGCCACGCAGCATATCACATCAAGCTTTTTCAACTCATTTTCAGATAAGTTTTCTGCAATATTATCTATGATACCCGATTCTACCCAGTCAGATGTCGTTGTTAATAGTCCTGCAACAATTTCGTGTAGTGGTTTAGGGTCATATTTTCCTCCCGCGTGCTTTATTGCCACCGATGTCCGTTTTAATTTTCTTACACTTTCTGTCTTTTGTTGAGCATATTCCATATAACCTTTGTTTAAGCTTTGTTTTACTTCAAAAACTGCATATACGCTTTCCGCTGGAATCAAAAATGTTTCATTGTGTTTAAGCACCAGATATGAGTACTGTCTATCGTAAATGATTACATCTATTTGTTCGCTTTCGTTCCCATCTGCATCAATTACAACTCCTTTGGCAACAGCATATCTATTCGGAAGATATGCCATTAGCCACTCTCTCCAATTATCTTCTGTGTCGTCCCCTTTCATTCCAGGATGCATCAATACTGATGCGCCAGTCTTTAGCCCTGCTTCCATTTCTTGCTGCATTCCATCATACAGTTTTCCAAGATCAACACTCGGCATTTTCGCATTCCTCCACTCTTAATTTCAAAGCATCTTGGTTCCAATCCCAAAGAACTTATTAAAGAAGCTCTTTAGCTTATCGATTACACCCTGTTTTTTCTGCGCACGGCCACCGCCGCCAAAGCGGGAAACAGGCGGCATCAGCTTGTCAATATCGGTGCCCACGGTCTTGATCTCACCGTCACGGAACGCATTGGCCAGATATTTGCGTGTCTCCGACTCCTTCAGCTTTTCCTCTTGGATGATCTTTGCAAGCTCTTTCTCTCGCTGTTCGGACACAAAGGTGTTCCACTCTGCCATCACGTCATCCACATCGTTGACCCCTGCAATAAACGTTTCAATCAGCTGCTTTTTACTGCGCAGTTCCGGGCTGGCATCAATCGCCTTGCGAATCGTGATGAGCACTTCTTTATCGTCGCAATGGGTATCATGGTACTTTTTGACCAGCATCAGAATGTAGTCAATGTTAATTTCGACCTGCCGAATCAGCTCCACCTCGAACACCACATCATCCGTGATGTCCTCTTTGGTTTCATCATGCTTCTTATTGCGCCATTCATCTCGCAAGTCCTGATAGCGGCCCAAGTAGTCCTGCAAATCCCGTTCCGAGATCAGCTCGTTGCCCTTGAAATCATCAAAGGAAGATAGCAAGTTCCGCATCCGTAGCAGTGCACCAAACAGCACGATAAAGTCCTTCTGGCTCTGCTCTCCTTCGATTTGCGGCTCTGTCAGCGGGAACTTCTGCGTCAGGTCATCGATCATGTCCGTATAGCCCTGATGGTATTTCCCCTGCTCATCCGTATAACCATGGTAATAGTCCGCATATTTACGCAGTAGAACGATGCCGCCCGCATTTTGATCGCCGAACAGCGAAATAGCCGCATCCACTCGCTTTTGCAGGTTGCGGAAGCAGACGATATTGCCAAAGGTCTTGATGCTGTTCAGGATACGGTTCGTCCGGCTGAACGCCTGAATCAGACCGTGCATCTTCAGGTTTTTGTCCACCCAAAGGGTGTTCAGTGTGGTGGCATCGAAGCCTGTCAGGAACATATTGACCACGATCAGCAGGTCAAGCTCTTTGTTCTTCATGCGGAGTGATACATCTTTGTAGTAGTTCTGGAACCGTTCGCCATCAGTGGAGTAGTTTGTATGGAACATCTCGTTGTAATCCTGAATGGCAGCATCCAGAAAATCCCGGCTGCTCTGGTCAAGGTTGGAGGTATCTTCCGGGTTTTCCTCGTCCAGAATGCCATCCGTTTCGGCTTCGTTGGCTCCATAGCTGTAAATGGTAGCAATGCGCAGCTGCTTGGTCGGGTCTGCCGCCATCTGCTTTTTGAACTCCTGATAATACAGCTTTGCCATCGGCACAGAAGCCACGCAGAAAATCGAATTAAAACCGCTGATTCGCTGCTTCTGCTTGATTTCCTCCACTGCACCACGCTGGGCAGAGGCCACCTCTGCCACATTCGTCAGCAGATTAAACTCATACGATTTGTCTCCCCGATAGGTTTTCTGGTCAAAGTGGTCGAGGATGTACTTGGTCACCAGCGAAATACGCTTGGGTGCCATGAACGCTTTTTCCCGGTCAATATCCCAAACCTGCTTGTCGTCCATGTCCGGCTCTGCGTCCATCGTTTTGATGTAATCCACACGGAACGGCAGCACATTCTTGTCGTTGATGGCATCCACGATAGTGTAGGTGTGCAGTTGGTCGCCGAACGTCTGCGCCGTGGTGAAATAGCGTGGATCAGTGGAGCTTCCTGCGTTGACTGCAAAAATCGGCGTTCCGGTAAAGCCGAACAGGTGGTACTTTTTGAAATTGTGGACAATGGCCTTGTGCATATCACCGAACTGGCTGCGGTGGCACTCGTCAAAGATGATCACAACGTGCTTCTGGTAAACTTCATGCCCCGGATTTTTCTTGATGAAGGTCGCCAGCTTCTGGATGGTGGTAATGATGATATGGGCTTCCGGGTTTTCCAACTGGCGTTTCAGAATCGTGGTGCTGGTGTTGGAGTTTGCTGCGCCCTTCTCGAAGCGGTCATACTCCTTCATAGTCTGGTAGTCCAAGTCCTTGCGGTCTACCACAAAAAGTACCTTATCGATGTAGGGCAGCTGCGATGCCAGCCGTGCCGTTTTGAAGGAGGTCAGCGTCTTGCCGGAGCCAGTGGTGTGCCAGATGTAGCCGCCGCCCTCGATGCTGCCATACTTTTTGTAGTTGTTGGCAATCTCGATACGGTTCAATATCCTCTCGGTTGCTGTGATCTGGTACGGGCGCATCACCATCAGCATCTTTTCTGAGGTAAAGATGCAGTAACGGGTCAGCACGCTCAGAATCGTGTGCTTTGCAAAGAATGTCCGGGTAAAGTCGATCAGATCCGTCAGCACTCGGTTGTTCGCATCAGCCCAGTAGGAGGTAAATTCAAAGCTGTTGCTGGTCTTTTCCTTTTTCGTCTTGCCGTGTTTGGCGTCCTTGATGGCATTGTAGCGGGTGCTGTTGGAGTAGTACTTGGTATTTGTGCCATTGGAGATCACAAAAATCTGCACATACTCGTATAAGCCGCAGCCCGCCCAGAATGAATCCCGCTGGTAGCGGTTGATCTGGTTGAATGCCTCCCGGATGGCCACCCCACGCCGCTTCAATTCCACATGAACCAGCGGAAAGCCGTTGACCAGAATCGTAACATCGTAGCGGTTGTCATGCCGTGCACCGTCTGCCTGCTTTATCTCGTACTGGTTGATGACCTGCAGGCGGTTGTTGTGGATGTTCTTTTTGTCGATCAGTGTGATATTTTTGGAACTGCCATCATCCCGGTGCAGCACCTGCACATTATCTTCCTGAATCTTCCGGGTCTTTTCGGGAATGTGCTCGTTGGGGTTTGCAATTACATCACTGAAAAACTGCCGCCACTCCGTATCGGAAAACTGGTAGTGGTTCAGCTCTTCCAACTGGCTGCGGAGGTTGGCAATCAGTTCATCCTCGGTATGCAGCGGCAGATAGGTATAGCCCTGCTCACACAACAGACGGATAAACTCTTTTTCCAGTTCCGCTTCGCTCTGGTAACTGTCAGAGCGTACCTTGGAGGGTTCATAGGTAGCAACAACGGTATCTTCATTGGTAGCCGCAACGATATTGAAAAAGGACATTTTCACACCCGCCTTTTACTCATACAAACCTGCTTCTTCTCGTTCCACTCGAATATCTCGCAGTTTTCTTCCCTGATAAAGCCAATGCACCGGCCCTTGTAGCGGATAGGTCGTCTGCATGATTTTTTGAGCCAATGCAGAAAGCGAATAGGTTTTACCCTGATACTCAATTTGCCTATCATCTTTTACAACGGCTACAACTTCAGGATGATTTTGCAGCACGACCTCTGCCCCCATCGGAATACCACATTTAATAAATGAGAACGGGGCTTTGCGTTCTTTTGCTTCTTCCTGAATTTCAGCCGCAACTTCTTCGTCTGCAATCTCATGGCCTTCCGGGGTAAGACGCTGCAATTTATCCATTGTGCCGCTTAGTTTTGCAATGCTCTCCAAAAGTGCATAAGCGTCCTCTTTTGTCATTGCATAGAACTCTTTTGTTCTTGTCTTGCCATCGAACGTATCAATAGCGCGCAAATCCGGATTCAAACGATCGATCAAGCTATGCAGTTCTTTATCTTGTAGCGGAGCCGAAACATCATAAGTAGCATATACCCGAAACGCAAATGGGATACACTCGCTCCGATTCAACTGTTTCAGCCGATTTTCGATATTGGTCGCATAGCCAATTTTTACATAATCCGGGAAAGAGGGATTTGTCAGGATATAAATAACACCAGCTTTTTTTGCTGCACTCACGTTTCAGCCACCTCCTTAAACGTCAACAACTTATCTCGATAGTATTCATACTGCTTTTGCCTAGCCTCAATCTCTGCGGGCAGGCCGCTGGTCAAATCATTGCAGATAGCATCAAAACGGTCAAGAATATCCACAATATATTTTTGTCGTTCCTGACTCGGAAGCGGAATTTCGATTTGGTTCAAATTCTTCTGGTTCAATTTAGGCTGTGCGCCACCAGAAATATACGGAGTCAAATCAATCGAGTTCAAATAAAACTCTACAAACCGTCTGGTTTCGTAGCAATCAAACTTCAAAACGTGCGCATGATTATTGACCCAGTTCTTTCCCGAAATAGAAAACGCAATCGGCGTACTTCTTGCCAAAAGATTTGCCCCATCCTCTGATACAAGCAGATAATCTCCGTCAAAGATATAATCTTTGACATAATCCACGATACCAGAAGCCCCATAATACGGGTGTTTTCCCGCTTCACGTTTGCCACTTGTGACAGGCTTACGCATACTGTCGCAATTTTCAGCAATATCTTCAAGCGTAACAACTGCATAGCCAAACACATACTGCAAGAGCTTAATCAGTGCTCTGCTCTGCTCTGCTCTGCTCTGCTCTGCTCTGCTCTGCTCTGCTCTGCTCAAAATTGTGTTGCCAGTTTCTGCAAATGTCAAGAGCTTATCTCGGTAATACTCGTACTGCTTCTGCCGAGCTTCAATTTCAGCAGGTAGGCCAATATTGAGGTCAGAACAAATCTTCTCAAAGTTGTCCAATACGTTCACAATACGGTTCTGGACATCGAGGGACGGAATAGCCACTTTCTCTTTCTTTATAACAGGAACTGTTAATTGCGGTATGCCACTCGCTGGCACTTTATAATGCCTTCCCTCAAGGCTATAATATAAGTACTTTGCGTTAAGTTGTTTATCATCTTTAGGTATTAAGGTTATAAGCCTGATAATTGGGAAATAGGGATAATCCCGATATTCTGCATAGCCAATCGTTCCCCTCGCCGCTACCGTCACTGCTGGTTTATCCACTCTTGCAACATCTGTGTAGCCATAAAGCGCATTTATACCACATCCATTGCTGATAATGGGCACTTTATACTGGTCTGATTTTTCTTTTGAAAAATGCTCTTTTGGCACATCTCCGCCTGCTGACACTTCACAAACCGCACCAATCTCATATTCATCAGTTGGTATTTTATATTGTAATAGCTTATCCCTATAATAAATATACTGTGTCTTTCTGGCTACAAGCTCCGCTGTAAGCTCCGCTGTAAGCTCCGCTGTAAGATTTGTGTAAGATGCGGACAATTTCACGCTGAATTTCAATCGGCGGAAGAGGAATTTTAAATTCACGAATATCTTCAACCGTGATTGTTGCTTGCCCAGCACCTTTTGTTTTTCTACGAATTTGATGTTGTACATTATGGGCTTCTACGCAATAATAAATATAATCGACATCATATTGGGGCAAGACTTTTGCAACACAAATCGCACCACCTAAAAAGCACTTACGTTCGCCCGGAAACAAACCAACATTACCAATGCTTGCTCCCACAATAGAAAAGAGTATACATTTTTCATCCAGTGTAATTTTAGGAAATTGCTCCACAATATCCATTGGCACATAGTAATCCGTTTGATAATTGAAGTTCTTCCCAGAGAAAAACTTTGTTTGGATGTATGGAACAGCGTTTTTCGTTGGTTCCATCAATAATCTTGCTTTAATGTGCTTTGTATAATCAAATCCTGTTTGCTTTGTTATCAATGAGCACAGTGTTCCCAATCTAACGTACTCCACACCATCCGGGCAAAGTTCCCGAATCAGTTCATCCAGTTTACTCATCCTTTACCTCACAACGACACGCTTCACGGCTTTATATTTTTCTTTCATTGCGGCAATATCAAAATTCCGTGAACTTGGAAGCGCATTCTCGATTACTGTCCATAAGCCATCTTTTTCATCTGGAAACTCTGACATATATTCATTGAATGGAACTTTTATGACTGTGCTTGTATTCCAATCAAACAGTAGTCCTGTTGTAATTCCATAATCTATTGATGGTTTTCCCTTACTAATTACATCTACTCCCAAAACAACAGGTCCGCCACACTCCCCTTTTCTCATGTCAAGTGGAAGATAAATCGCTAAGTCTACTATTTTACCATTTAACGTAACCCATGAGTGGTCAAACGGTGGCAGTCCACGCTTTTGGCATTCTCCAATGCAAAGTTCTGGTTTTTCTCCTACTTCTTTCAGCACAACGTATAGGACGGACGAAATTGCATGACACCCACCTGCCAGCTTTTTGTCCATCATATATCTATAAACCTTGCAAATCACATCTGCCGCGTCTTTGCTTAGTCCATTTTCATGGGCGATGCTTCTAATGCTATTGCAGATTTCATTATCTGAGGGAAATTTATTATGTCGCTGTCCCACATTACATTTCATTATAAATTATCCCTCACTTTCTTCCAGATACCTGTCAAAATCACTCTGGTACAGCCGATCCTGCACCACACGGTACTTTTCAAACTCCGTTTCGGCGTGCATCTTTGCCAGCTGCGCCGAGATTTTGCCTGCATCCTTCAGCACTTCCAGATCATCTGCCTGCAAATAGATGTCCAGCCGCTTGGCCCAGTCCTCCATGGTCATGGGGATATGACGGCGGGCACGGTTCTCGGCAAGGTCGAGGTATGCCGAAACGATCAGCTCCATGGACTTCATTTCCTCTTCGGTCAGGTAGTTTTTCGCCACCGAAACATCGCTCTTTTTAATTTTTCCGTTGGGTGCATCCTTCCATGTGTGAAGCCCCATGTGCGGCTTTTCGGCATCGGCACGCTCATAGATCAACTCTGCCGCCGTATGGCGATGCACGGCATAGTGCATCTTATTCTGCACCTTTGCAAAGAACTCCTTTGTGGTCAGCGCGTTGCGGTCATAATCCAGCGAAGTAGCGTAAATGTCAGTGAGTTTCTGGTAGAAGTTGCGCTCCGAAATGCGAATTTCCCGGATGCGCTCCAACTGCTCTTCAAAGTATTTCTTGGTCAGGACAGTGCCGCCGTTTTTCAGGCGTTCTTCATCCATAGCCCAGCCCTTGATAGTATACTGCTCCACGATTTGGTTCGCCCAGACACGAAACCGCACCGCCCGCTGGTTATTCACCTTGAAGCCGACTGCAATGATTGCCTGAAGGTTATAGTGAGCCACCTCACGCGAAACCTTACGGCTTCCTTCATTTTGAACTATTAAGTATTTCTTAATAGTTGCCTCTGGTGTCAGCTCACCATCATCGTAAATCTTTTTCAGGTGCTGGTTTATTGCCGCGACAGATACATCGTAAAGGGTCGCCATCATCTTTTGCGTCAGCCAGATGTTTTCATCCTCGTAGCGCATCTCGATGCTGTCCTTATCCTCCCCTGTGGAGGCAACAAAAGTCAGGTATTCCGCCGCAGAAGAACGTACCAATGCAGAATCTTTCTTTTTGCTTTCCATCTCAGCCCTCGATTTCTGCCACGATCTGGTCAATGGCGGCCCGCAGTTCGTTTTCTCGTGCTACGATTTGCGCAATTTCAGCATTCAGCTTCACAATGTCGATCTTCTCACGGGTATCCTTAGCTTCCACATAAGTAGAAACCGACAGATTGTAGTCATTTTCCTGGACCTCGGAATACTCTGCCAGATGGGAGAAATGTGCTTCTTCTGCCCGCTGTGCAAAAGTGTCCACGATCTTATTGATGTTCTCCGGGGTGAGTTTGTTGTTGTTCGTCACCTTGACGCACTCGGAAGAAGCATCAATGAACAGCACCTTATTATCCGTTTTGCCCTTTTTCAGCACCATGATGCAGGTGGCAATACTGGTTCCAAAGAACAGATTACTCGGCAACTGGATGATGCAGTCAATGAAGTTGTTGTCCACCAGATACTTGCGGATCTTCTGCTCTGCGCCGCCACGGTACATAATGCCGGGGAAACAGACGATTGCCGCCGTACCGTTGGAAGCCAGCCATGCCAGCGAGTGCATGATAAAAGCCAAATCCGCTTTGCTCTTCGGAGCCAGCACACCAGCCGGGGCAAAACGTGGATCATTGATCAACAGCGGATTCTCGTCACCGGCCCACTTGATGGAGTACGGCGGATTCGATACGATCAGCTCGAAAGGTTCATCATCCCAGTGCTGCGGATTGGTCAGCGTATCCTCACAGGCAATGTCGAATTTGTCAAATTCAATGTCGTGCAGAAACATATTGATGCGGCACAGGTTGTACGTTGTGATGTTGATTTCCTGCCCAAAGAAGCCATTGCGCACGGCATCCCGTCCCAGCACCTTTTCTGCCTTCAGCAGCAGCGAACCAGAGCCGCAGGCCGGATCATATACCTTGTTGATTTCCTTCTTGCCTACGGTCCCCAGCCGGGTCAGCAGCTCCGAAACATCGGCAGGCGTAAAGAACTCGCCGCCGGACTTGCCTGCATTGCTGGCGTACATGGTCATCAGGTATTCGTAGGCATCGCCAAAGGCATCAATATCATGCTCTTTCACATCGCCAAGGTTCATGTCTGCCACGCCGTTCAGCAGTTTCACGAGCTTCTCATTGCGCTTAGCAACAGTCGCACCCAGTTTGTTGCTGTTGACATCGTAATCATCGAATAACCCTGCAAACTGCCCCTCGGAGGAGCTGCCCTTTGCGGATTCCTCAATGTGCCGGAAGACTGTTTCCAGCGTTTCGTTGAGATTTTCATCGCTGGCTGCCTTTGCACGCACATTGCAGAACAGTTCGCTGGGCAGGATGAAGAAGCCTTTTTCCTGCACCAACCCTTCCCGTGCCTGCTCTGCCTCTGCATCAGGCATATCCTCATAGCGGAAGTCCGGGTTGCCTGCATCAATTTCGCCCTGATTGATATAGCTGGCAATGTTCTCCGAAATATAACGGTAGAACATCGTACCGAGAACGTAGCTCTTGAAATCCCATCCGTCCACTGCGCCGCGCAGATCATCCGCAATCGCCCAGATTGCACGGTGCAGCTCTTCGCGTTCCTGCTCTTTTTTGGTGTCTACCATTTTTATTTCCTCCATCAAATGCGAATTTTCGCATTGTTTTCTTTCATTTTAACATAGTAAACGTACCACTATCGGTATATCATAGAATCTTTTTCTAAAAAGGATATACTCTCCCTTTATACTATTCTAGTAAAGCGTACCACAGCTTTCCAATGATTGCAAGCTGATAAAATTTTCTATTGCATTTTTGGGGCGAATTATCACCTATATGTACAGACCCCCACCAACATCCGCTGGCGGGGGTCTGCTATACTTACAGTTCTACGTTGCTCTGCCTGTTCTTCTTTTGGCTCCTATCTGCCGCCTGCTCCTGCTCCCTCATAAGACCAATGACCTGTTGCATCTTCTCGGCACCGAAATAGTTCCACACTCGTCCAAAATCACGTTTCATCGCATAGAGCTGCGAGTTTTCGGTTTCCACCTCTTTCAGCCGCTGGCTCAGATGATGGGTAGACTTCTTCTCATCCTGATAGAAATACTGGTACTTATCCCTCTCGTTCTTGACCTCCCAGTACTTCCGATGGAGGGCAAAGAGCACCTTCACCAGCTTCTGAATCAGCGGCATGGCCTTTTTCTCCCGGTAACTCTTGGCTGTTTCAAACGTGGCAGCTTCCGGCACCCATTCCTCCGGCCGCTTGGAGTACTGCGCTGACAGGTTTTCCAGCCCCTCCATGATGGGAGCCAGCTTGTTCAGCTCCCGACTCTGCTTCTGGTAGGTCTGCTCCGCTTTCTGCACTCGCTGTTCGGCGGTTTCTACGGCTGTCTGTACCGTTTCCAGCTGCTCCTGCATCTCGGTCAGGTCGGTCTGGCACTCCTGCTTGGCAGCTTCCAGAGCCGCCACCTCTTTACTGCGCTCCTGCTTTTTGAAGTCCAGCACAGACAGGTGCTCTTCGTGGGTGCCTTTCACTCGATGCCATGCCTCTCCATCACGGCAGCAAGCTGCTCTTTCTCGGCGTTGATCCACTGGTTCAGCTCGGATTCCCGTTTAGAACCGCCTGCAAAGCCCAAGGCCTTCAGAGCCTGCTTCAGGGACGCCTTGGTGTCCAGTCCTTTGCCCTTCCAGCCGGACACATACGGCACGAAGTCGATGTGCAGATGGGGCGTAGCTTCGTCCATGTGGAGGAAAGCCCCGAACACCCGCAGTGTCGGGTTCCGCTCTTGGAACCCCTGCATATACTCGTCCAGCAGTTCCTTTGCCAGTGCGCCGTTCTCGGTCAGGACGCCCATATCATCTTTGTTGCCGATCTGGACGATCAACTCATGGAAGAGCTTTTCCTGCTTGCCTGTCCGCAGGTGCTCATAGTAGTCGTTGATACAGCGGTCCTTGCGCTTCTGCTTGGCGTTGTAGCGGTTCACTGCCTCGTCAAAAAGTTCGTGGTACACCTTCTGAATCGGTTCATCCCGGTACACAACATTCAGGCTGCTGCGCTCCGGGTCTACGTTTTCAGCGGTGAAACTTCTCCGGTTATGGTTGAGGGAGCCGGGACCCCGCATTGCGGAAATAGTTCTTTTCAATCGCACGTCCTTTCTCTGTGGAAGTAACCGGTGCCGGACACGGCATAGGCTTTGTTACTTTCGTCGAAAGTAACGCAAAATCACTTTTGACAGACGTTCCGTCCATCAAAAGATGCCTTTGCGCCCTGCCGGGGGCCTCCGTCTGCGGACGGGGTTTCGCTGCACCTCGCCGCTGCCCAGTCCAACACCACCTTCCTGCGTGATTGCATTCACAGGAGCGTGACACGCTCCTGTCCTCTGCCAATAGAGGAACTCACCAGCGGAAGCTTTCTGGCATGCCTCGCCGGTCCAGATACTCCTGCCGAGCCTGCTCACGCTGTTCCTCGGTGGGTGCTGTCTTGTACTGGGCATACAGCTCATGCCGCAGCATCGCATCCAGTTTTTGCTCCAAGCCCTGCTCAATGACCTCTTCGTACTCATTTTCGCCGCTCAAATGATAATGCAGCAAGGCGACGAAAAGTTCCTGCGAAATCTGCACATTTTTCATCGTTATCACCATCCCGTGTCGGTTGTGTCGATTGTGACGGTATTTTACATAGTAGCAAAAATACCGTCACAACCGTCACGAATCGTCACGCCCCAGAATTTTCCAGCGTTAATTTGACTATCCTGCCCTCATGAGTGCGCCTGCTTTCGTACCGAATTCCATAATCGTTGTAGAGCCTGTCGGCACTCACGTTCAGCTTCCGGGTCAGGATGTTTGCCTGTATGCTCACACCCGACAGCCGTTTCAGCAGTTCCGTGGGCGTACCACTCCACTCCGGCTGTTCCGGGGTGAGGATCTTTGCCACCGCTTCCAGAAGCGGGTCGGGCGGCAGCTTCCAGAGTTCCGTTTCGGCTCCTTGGAACTCCCACACGCAGCGTTCCCGGTTGAACTCCAATGTCAGCTCCTGATCCGGCTGGTCACGCCCCACGATGTCCAGTAGTGCGGTGTTGTCCGTGCGCCGCTTCTTCTGCATGATGAACGCGCCATCCGCTGCACCCAACAGACCGTTGGTGCCGGAGATCATATCAAAGCTGTCCTCAGCTTCCATCTTCCGGGTGTGATGAACCACCAGCAAGCAGATGCCGTACCTGTCGCTGAAAGTTTTCAGTTTGGTCACGATCTCGTAGTCGCTGGCGTAGCTGTATCGGTCACCGCCGATCTCCCGCACCTTCTGCAGGGTGTCGATGATGATGAGCCGTACATCCGGGTGCTCTCGGATGAATCCTTCCAACTGCTGGTCAAGTCCCTCGCTCACGGACTTAGCTTGCGTTGCGAAGTAGAGATTGCTGGTCTCCTCTACCCCGAACATCCGGGAGAGCCGCCGCTGCAACCGGGCGTAATCGTCCTCCAATGCTAGGTAGAGGACGGTGCCCTGATGCACCTCGTACTCCCACAGCGGAAGCCCCATCGCCACATGGTAGGCGAGCTGCCCCATGAAGAAGGACTTACCCACCTTGGGCGCACCTACAAAGAGGTAGGTGCCGCTGTACAGCAGGTCGTTCACGATGGGGCTCCGGGGTGGATACACCGTGTCGTACAGTTCGGTCATTGATACCGTGTTCAGCCCGAAATTGTTTGACTTTTTCGCGGCTTGCAGATTGATTTGCTTGTCCGAATTTGTTATAATATTGGTGTTGATTTTTGAGGACGACTGTACCGCATCTGCGCCAACAGATGCACCCGGTACGGTCGTTTTTCTATTGTCCGTCATTCGCATTCCTCCTTAAGTCCGTTCAACGTCAGGGCTACCATTTGCAGGGTCTCCAGCAAGTCCGGCGGGATCTCTTCATCCACGGCCAGCCGCTGCAATTCCTGATAGATCTGCTTCATCTGGTCTCGCAGGGCTTTGTAGACCCTTGGGTTGCCTACCACGGTGATCTCCCGGTCAGTCAGTCGGCGGATGATATACTCCTGTTTGGTCAACCCGGAGAGCTTTACTTTGGCTTCCAGAACCTCGTCCTCTTCCGGGGACATTCGGAAGGCCACCACCTTGTTCCGCCAGCGGCCTTGCTGGTCGAGTACTCGTTCCATCTTCATCCATCCTTTCGCTCCATGTCCAGCTTCTGCGCCATCTCCTGCTGCTTTGAGGGGAAGAGGTGGGCGTACTTATAGGTGATGTCCACGCTCTCATGCCCCACCCGGTCTGCGATTGCCAGCGCCGAGAAGCCCATCTCGATCAACAGAGATACATGGGAGTGCCGCAGATCGTGGATTCGGATGCGCTTCACCCCGGCTTCCTTAGCTCCCCTGTCCATCTCGTGGTGCAGGTAGCTCTTGGTCACCTCAAAGATCCGCTGGTCTGGCTGGACTTTGTAGAGGGATTTCAGATAGTCTCTGATCTCGTCCGTCAGAAACTGCGGCATCTGGATGACACGGACACTCTTGGGTGTTTTCGGGTCGGTGATCACATCCCGGCCTTTCAGCCTTTGATAGGATTTGGTGATGGAGAGCAGCCCCTTGTCCAAGTCGAAATCTGCCGGAGTCAGAGCCAGCAGCTCGCCCTCCCGGATGCCACACCAGTAGAGGACCTCAAAAGCGTAATAGGATTGCGGCTTGTCCATCATGACCTCTGCGAATTTGAGGTACTCTTCCTTTGTCCAGAAAAGCATTTCCTTGTGCTTTTCCGACCCCATGCACCCGGCTGTGGCTGCTGCGTTTGATTTCAGCCCGTAGAACCGGACGGCGTGATTCAGAATGGCACTGAGTTGTCCATGCAGCGTCTTGAGGTAGGTCGGCGAGTAGGCCTTGCCGTTTTTGTCCCGGTAGTTCAGCATTTCATTCTGCCATGCGATCACATCCCGCGGCTTGATCTCACTGAGCCGTTTTTCCTTGAAGTACGGTAAGATTTTCGTCCGGATGATGTGCTCTTTGGTAGACCATGTGTTCTCCCGGAGCCTTTTCTTTTTGTCCGTGATATAAATTTCCACAAAGGCTTCAAAGGTCATGGTCAGGTCTGCCGCCTGTTGAAGAAGGAACTCCCGCTCCCACGCCAGAGCGTCCTTCTTGGTGGCAAACCCCCGTTTCAGCTTCTTCTGCTTCACACCTTGCCAGTTTTCGAAGTAAAAGGAAGCGTACCATGTGCCCTGTTTGCTGTCCTTGTAGGCTGGCATCTTATCACTCCTCTCCTGCCCCGTAGATCTTCTCCTGATAATACCTCCTGCTCACCCGGCCTCCTACGGTCGTGTAGCCTTTGGCCTTCAGTTCCTCGTTCCACTTGGCGATCATCTTGTACGCCAGACCTTGCGAGATGTCCAGCTCCTTTGCCAGCTCGTCTGCCTTGATAAAAATGCTGTTTGCCATTTTTTGTCCTTTCTTTGTCGGTTTCGTTTCGGTGCCGCTTCATCCTCGCTGACTTCCGGCAGGCATATCCCCTTTGCGGTGCTGTGCCGTCCCCTTGCGGAGCGCTCGCTTCCTTTCGGAAGGTCTTGGCGGTTTGGGTCAGTTTGGCGGTCATTCAATTTTACTAAGCATTTTTGTTTATTTTTTGTGCTCTCATTATACTAAACACATTCCGTTAAGTCAAGAGGTTTTTGGGTAAAATCTTAAACTTTTTTGTTTATTTTCTATTGCACCTCCTATTTTTCTGTGCTATACTAGGTTCAACAAATATGTTTAAGTCAGGAGGCAATCGCATGGCAGTCGGTGACCGCATCAAACGTGCCCGCAACCTCCGAGGTATGACCCAGAAAGAACTGGGCATTGCCATCGGGTTTGAGGAGAAAAGCGCAGACATCCGCATCGCACAATACGAAAGCAACACCCGCACTCCTAAAGAAGAGTTGCTCCGCAAGATTGCGGAGGTGCTGGACGTGAACTACCGTTCCCTCTATGAGCCGACCTTGTACGCCGCAGAGGATGTGATGTACACCCTGTTCGAGCTGGATGAGCACTATCCCGGCACCCGGCTCTACGAGGTCACAGACACCACCGACCCGGATTTCCCTGAAAAGCACATGGCAGTCAGTTTCCGCTATCGCCTGCTGGATGAGTTCTTAAAGGAGTGGCAGCTCCGTAAGAAGCAGCTCCGGGAGGGCGAGATCACCAAGGAAGAGTATCTGGAATGGAAGCTCAACTGGCCTCAGACCGCCGACGGCTGCGGACGCTACGAGCCGAAGAAAAAGTGGCGTAAAGAATAAAAGACACAAAAATGCCCTCTGAAAAACTTACCGTTTCTCAGAGGGCATTCTCATGTCTCTCTTTATGAATAATCGCCTGATAGTATCAAAGCAGTATCACAGAGTCTTTTAGTTCTCAAAATATTGCATTGCATCAATACTTTTCAGGGTTTGCAGATTACTCGAGCTCGATCGTGGCCGGCGGTTTACCGGTGCAGTCGTAGAACACGCGATTGACGTGCTTGACCTCGTTGACGATGCGGCTGGTGACGGTGCCCAGAACACTCCAGGGCATGTCATAGCTTTCGGCAGTCATGAAGTCGGTGGTGGTGACGGCACGCAGAGCCACGGCATAGTCGTAGGTGCGCTCGTCGCCCATGACGCCCACGCTGTGCATGTTGGTCAGGGCTGCATAATACTGGCTGATCTCCTTATCCAGACCGGCCTTGGCGATTTCCTCGCGCCAGATGGCATCAGCGTCCTGCACGATAGCCACCTTCTCCGGGGTCACTTCGCCGATGATGCGGATGCCCAGACCCGGGCCGGGGAACGGCTGGCGGCTGACCAGATATTCGGGCAGGCCCAGCTCACGGCCGGCCTGACGCACCTCGTCCTTGAACAGGTTCCGCAGGGGCTCCACCAGTTCCTTGAAGTCCACGGTGTCGGGGAGGCCGCCTACGTTGTGGTGGCTCTTGATGACGGTGG
>ENA-OPAC01000685-OPAC01000685.1-human-gut-metagenome-genome-assembly--contig:-NODE-685-length-18304-cov-2.948490_pt1 | contig 18304 bp, 15 predicted proteins | sample MGYA00241052_ERZ501420 | MGnify/ENA primary metagenome ERZ501420 (study PRJEB25962, sample SAMEA2042513) | human gut metagenome | biome: human gut; feature: human-associated habitat; material: faeces... | reverse complement strand
CGTTACTGTGAACGGAGTGAACAGTAACGTTTGCGATTGTGAAAGGTATTATGTAACACGTTTTGACCTCGAAATCATAGTATGATAAGATGAATGTAAAAAGTTACCAGGTAATCTGAGAGTAACGAAAAACATTTAAAGAAAAGAGGAAAAAAAATTATGAAGAAACCAGTATTAGTAGTTATGGCAGCAGGTATGGGAAGCCGTTACGGCGGTCTGAAACAGATCGATCCGGTGGACAAAGAGGGACACATCATCATGGATTTCTCCATTTATGATGCAGTACAGGCCGGATTCAAAAAAGTAGTATTTATTATCAAAAAAGAAAATGAAGCAGACTTCAGAAGCGCCATCGGTGACCGCCTCAGCAATCAGCTGGAAGTATCATATGTTTTCCAGGATCTTCACAATATTCCGAAAGGCTATGAAGTACCGGAAGGACGTGTGAAACCATGGGGAACCGGACATGCCGTATTAAGCTGTATCAATGAAATCGACGGACCATTCGTTGTAATCAATGCAGATGACTATTATGGAAACCATGCATTTAAGATGGCATATGATTTCCTGACAGAGAACGAAGATACCGCAGATACTTACAGATATATGATGGTCGGCTATAAACTGGAAAATACTTTGACAGAGAATGGCCATGTGGCAAGAGGTGTGTGCGTTACAGATGAAGAAGGACATCTTCTTAAGATCCACGAGCGTACCCATATCGAAAAGCATGACGGCGGCACAGCTTATACAGAAGACGATGGAAAAACATGGACCATGCTTCCGGAAGGCAGTACAGTATCCATGAATATGTGGGGATTTTCAGCAAGCATTCTGAAAGAGCTGAAAGACAGATTCCCTAAATTCCTGGATGAGAATCTGAAAGTAAACCCGCTGAAATGCGAATATTTCCTGCCATTTGTAGTAGATGAACTTCTCGGTGAGAAGAGAGCAACTGTAAAAGTTCTGAAATCTATGGATAAATGGTATGGTGTAACCTACAAAGAAGATAAACCTGTGGTAGTAGCTGCTATTCAGAATTTAAAAGATGGAGGGCTGTATCCACAGAAATTATGGGAGGAATAATTGAGTGGAAATTAACCGGGAAATAAAGAATATCACCAGTGCATTTGTTCTGGAAGATAATCTGACAGAATGTATTCCTTATGGAAGCGGACATATCAATGACACTTACCGCCTGACTTATGATACAGGCAAACATTATATTCTTCAGAAAATGAACAGGAGTATTTTTACCAAACCCATAGAACTGATGGAGAATGTCAGCGGTGTCACTGCCTGGCTGAAGAAAAAGATCCAGGAAAACGGTGGAGATGTGGATAGAGAGACTCTGAATCTTGTGATGACAAAGGATGGACTTCCTTATTATGTAGATGAGGACGGGGAATACTGGAGAGTATATTTGTTCATTGAAGATGCCACATGCTATGACATGGTAAAAGATGAGGAAGATTTTTACCAGAGTGCAGTTGCTTTCGGACATTTCCAGAGGCTGCTTGCAGACTATCCGGCAGAAACGCTTCATGAGACCATCGTAAATTTTCATAATACGGTGGACAGGCTGGATAAGTTTAAAACTGCTGTGGAAAAAGATATATGTCACAGAGCAGCAGATGTGGAAAAAGAGATTCAGTTTGTGCTGGACCGCACAGAACTGGCACATGTCCTGTGCGATATGCAGAATCAGGGAAAGCTGCCGTTGCGTGTTACACATAATGATACCAAGCTGAATAATATTATGATCGATAATGCAACGGGAAAAGCCATCTGTGTGATTGATCTTGATACTGTAATGCCGGGACTTTCCGTAAATGATTTCGGTGATTCTATCCGCTTTGGCGCAAGTACCGGAGCAGAGGATGAGAAAGATCTGACGAAGGTGTCCTGTGATCTTCATCTGTATGAAGTTTATGTCAAAGGCTTCATTGAAGACTGTGGCGGTGCGCTGACTGAGACAGAACTGGATATGCTTCCCATGGGAGCAATCCTTATGACTTTTGAATGTGGAATGCGTTTTCTCACAGACTATCTGGAGGGAGATCATTATTTCAAGATTCACAGTGAGGGACATAATCTGGATCGCTGCAGAACACAGTTTAAACTGGTGAAAGACATGGAAGAAAAACTTTCCCGGATGAAAGAGATTGTAAATAAGTATAAACGTTACTGAGAACGGAGTGAACAGTAACTATAAACAGGTATAAAAAAATGTACATGTCCATAAAGACTTGTATTTATGAACTGATTCGGATAGAATTATCCTGCGGGGATATGAGAGAAATCATATTTTCGCAGGATTTTCTACAATACATTCTGTACTATGCAACGGTATTTTACAGTTCTGAATATAGGGTGCTGTAAAATACAGAGGTAAATTTTGCAGATGTGAAACAGGATATCCGCAGAATTTTATAGATTACACTCAGAATTATCAAGGATATTTCTGATGCTGTGAACTAATATAGGTATTGTTGAAAGAGAAAAAAACAGAAATTGCAAAAAACAGGTATTGTAGCAGGAAGACAGGTTAGGAGGAATTATTATGGCAATTTTAGTTACAGGTGGAGCAGGCTATATTGGAAGCCATACAGTTGTAGAATTGCAGAACGCAGGATATGATGTTGTAGTTCTGGATAACTTAAGCAATGCAAGTGAGAAATCTCTGGAAAGAGTTTCCAAGATCACAGGCAAACCAGTGAAATTCTACAAAGCAGACATCCTGGACCGCGATGCTTTAAATGAAATTTTTGATAAAGAAGATATTGATTCCTGTATTCATTTCGCAGGTCTGAAAGCAGTTGGAGAATCCGTTGCCAAACCCTGGGAATATTACGAAAATAACATTGCAGGAACCTTAACATTGGTAGATGTCATGAGAAAACATAATGTAAAGAACATTATCTTCTCCTCATCTGCAACTGTATACGGAGACCCGGCAATTATCCCGATCACAGAAGAGTGCCCGAAAGGACAGTGCACAAACCCATACGGATGGACAAAATCCATGCTTGAGCAGATTCTGACAGACATTCAGAAAGCAGATCCGGAATGGAACGTAGTTCTTCTCCGTTACTTTAATCCGATCGGTGCTCACAAGAGCGGAACCATCGGAGAGAATCCAAACGGAATCCCGAACAACCTGATGCCATATATCACACAGGTTGCAGTAGGTAAACTGAAAGAACTTGGGGTATTCGGAAATGATTATGATACTCCGGACGGAACTGGTGTGAGAGATTACATTCACGTAGTTGACCTTGCAAAAGGACATGTAAAAGCTCTTAAGAAAATCGAAGATAATTCCGGATTAAGTATCTACAACCTTGGTACAGGAAAAGGCTACAGTGTTCTTGATATTGTGAAGAATTTTGAAGCTGCTACAGGTGTTAAAATTCCATATGTGATTAAGCCACGTCGTCCAGGCGATATCGCAACCTGCTATTCCGATGCTTCCAAAGCAGAGAGAGAACTGGGATGGAAAGCCGAAAACGGTATTAAAGAAATGTGTGCAGACTCCTGGAGATGGCAGTCCAATAACCCGAATGGTTATGAAGAATAATTAATTAAATCAACTGAATGCAGGTGCATTTAGCAACTTACCTGCGGAAAATCAATATCCCCCACACATGGAAGGAATGTTCATGCGTGGGGGATGTTGTTAAATTATAATCCTAGTTCTCTTTTCAGATTTTCAGCAGAGATGGATGGTTGATAATCAGGCTCGCCAGCTTCATATCGGCGTAGTGCTTCCAATTCTTCTGGGTCTGGTTCTATTTCTTCAACGTCGGACAAAATAAATGATGCCTGAATTAAGTTCCAGACTTTTTCAGCCTCTTCTTCGCTCATAATTGTAACTGCACCTATAATTCTTTCTTTTACATTAGACATGATACTCACACTCCTTTATATATTTGTCCGCGATTTCCCACATCTATGATATCAACAACGAATCCATTGACATCGAATAGTACTCTGTAATTTCCAACACGAAGTCGATAGCCGGAGATACCTTGTAATTTTTTGATATTTCCCTCTAATGGTAATTTGCTGATAGCAGTAAATAGTCGATACTGTGTTGTTTTATCTTGCTTTCGTAAAAATTTTTCAGCCTTTTTAGAATATGTGATTTGAAACAAAGAAATGCTCCTTTTCCGGGGTTTCCGGGATATTTAGAATTTTTATCTTTGGTAGAAGCAGATATGTTTCGGCTTGTTTTTAATATAGCATATAAAAATATTGGAAGCAACTTTAATGTAGGATTGGCGATGTGATTTTTTTCAGCTATAATAGATAAAAGAAAGGAGAGGACGCATATGAAAGTAGCAGCAATTCAGATGCCTACAGTAAAAGATAAAATACAAAATATCCGTACTGCCGGCACTTATATAGAAAAAATAAAGGCGGAAAATCCGGACTTTGTAATTCTTCCGGAGATGTTCTGCTGTCCGTATCAGACCGAAAATTTTCCAGTTTATGCAGAAAAAGAAGGTGGTCCATCCTGGCAGGCAATGTCTGATTATGCCAGAAAGTATCATATTTATCTGATCGCAGGTTCCATGCCGGAAGCAGATGATGTGGGAAAGGTTTACAACACTTCTTATATTTTTGACAGAGATGGAAAACAGATTGGTAAGCACAGAAAAGCTCATCTCTTTGATATCAATGTAAAAAATGGCCAGCACTTCAAGGAATCTGATACTCTGACTTCGGGAGATCATGCTACCGTGTTTGATACTGAATTTGGGAAAATGGGTGTCATGATCTGCTACGACATCCGCTTCCCGGAGTTTGCCCGCACAATGGTACTGGACGGTGCAAGGATGATTTTCGTCCCGGCAGCATTTAATATGACCACAGGTCCGGCACACTGGGAACTGACTTTTCGTGCAAGAGCCCTTGACAATCAGATCTACATGCTTGGATGTGCTCCTGCCAGAGATACACAGGCAGGATATATTTCCTGGGGACATTCTATTGTAACAGATCCATGGGGAAAGGTTATGAAACAGTTGGATGAGAAAGAGGGTATTTTAATAGAAGAAATAGATCTGGACCGGGAAGACCAGATCAGAGAACAGCTTCCATTATTAAAACACCGCAAATTTGAAATGTATCATTTATAGGAGAACACATTTTTTTCGCAGACAGACCATAGATCAAACACATTTGTCAGATATAGTAATACCATCAACAAAAACAAAAGGAACAGAGAAAATTCAAAATATAAAGAACAGAGAGGTATTATTATGAAATATAAACATCTGGCAATACTCATGGGAGTTATGATAACAGCAACGTCTGTGGGCTCTACGGCAACTGCGTTTGCGGCGGACAGCAAAACAGAAAGTACTCAGGATGCAGATGACACCATAGAAGATACAGCAGAAGCATCTGACGAGAAAGCAGACGACAGCAAAGAAGAAACAAACGAAAATGAAATTCTCGGAGAAGTAAAATCTGTAGAAGATGGAAAAATCACCATTGCAGTAGGAACCAGAAAAGAAATGAGCCAGCCTGGTGAACAGCCCCAGGGTGGCGAAAATAGCGAAGCGCCGGAGAAACCGGATGGAGATGATGCAAAGGCAGATGGCGATGCCAAAGGTTCTAAAGATGCAGACAGTGAAAAAACAGACGATGCCAGCACAGACGAGTCATCAGATACAGATGAAGAAACAGAAGATACTGAATCAACGGATGACGCATCCGCAGATAACACAGACAAAGGCGAAGCGCCAGATGGTAACGGTGATGGTCAGGGAACTCCGGACGGAGAAGCACCATCTATGTTAGACCTGACAGGCGAAGAACAGGAAATCACAGTTACAGACAGCACAGTGATTACGAAACAGTCCATGGGCGGCGGACAGGGAGCACCTGGTGGAGAAGCTCCGGAGAAACCGGATGGAGATAATGCCGATGACAATGCAGATGCAAAATCGGAAGATACTGATGATTCAGAAAAGACAGATGCATCTGACAGCGAAAAACCAGACGGAGAAGCCCCGGACGGTAACGGCCAGGCACCAGATGGTGCAGGCCAGACCGAAGAGATTACATTAGATGACATCAAAGAGGGCGACGTAGTAGCCATCACATTAGACGATGACGGAAACGCAGCAACCATAACAGTCCAGTCCATGGATATGGGCGGCGGACAGGGTGGTCCTGGCGGCCAGGCTTCCGGTGTAGACAGCTACGATGCAGCAAATGAATACAGCTCAGATGAAACAGTCTCCGATACCACTCTGGAATCTACAGGAACAGACGAAAATGCAGCACTTGTTTCCAATGGTGCAGAGGTTACCTTAAGCAATGACGCAATCTCAAGAACATCCTCAGACAGCCAGGGCGGTGATAACTCCAGCTTCTATGGTGTAGGAGCAGCAGTTCTTGCCACAGACGACGGAACTGCATATGTTAAAGGCAGTACAGTAACCACAGACAGCAAAGGTGGTGCAGGACTCTTTGCATACGGTGACGGAACTGTATATGCAGCAGATACAGATATCACCACACAGCAGGATACTTCAGGTGGAATCCACGCAGCAGGTGGCGGAAAGCTCTATGCCTGGGATCTGAATGTAGAGACAAATGGCGAATCCTCCGCGGCAATCCGCAGTGACAGAGGCGGCGGAACAATGGTAGTGGACGGCGGTACTTATACATCTAACGGGGTAGGCTCTCCTGCGGTTTACTGTACAGCAGATATTGCAGTCAACAATGCAGAACTGACAGCAAATGGTTCAGAAGCAGTCTGCATCGAGGGATTAAACTCTCTGAGACTCTACAACAGCAACCTGACCGGAAATATGAGTGATGATGATCAGAATGATACCACATGGACAGTCATTCTATATCAGAGTATGTCAGGTGATTCTGAAGTAGGTAACAGCACATTCCAGATGGATGGTGGAACGATCACATCCAAGAATGGTGGCTTATTCTATACAACAAATACAGAATGTACTATCACATTAAAGGACGTAGACATCACATACAATGATGACAATGAATTCTTCCTGCAGTGCACAGGAAACAACAACCAGCGTGGATGGGGCCAGAGCGGTGCCAACGGATCTGACTGCAACTTCACAGCAGACAGCCAGGATATGAAAGGGAATGTAATCTGGGATTCCATCAGTGACCTTGATTTCTATATGACCAACGGCAGCACACTGGAAGGTGCGTTTGTCAATGACGAATCCAACGCAGGAAACGGTGGAGACGGATATTGCAACGTAGTGATCGACAAAGATTCCACATGGACAGTAACCGGTGACAGCACCATCACATCCCTTTCAAATGCAGGAACCATCACAGATGCGGACGGCAAAACAGTTTCCATTGTAGGTACAGACGGAACAACTTATGTAGAGGGTGACAGTGACTACACAATTACAGTAGGCTCCTATCAGGACAGCGCAGATACATCTGCATCTACTACAGTCGATGACTGGTCCAGCTATGAGGTGGAAAGACCGGAATCTCTGTAAAGTAAAATTCAAGCAAAATGAGAAAAAAACTCATTTCCAATGCATGAATAATGCAGAAACAAAGGCAGAAACAGATAATTAAGACAACCGCAATAAAAGCAAAATGTAAAAAAATCACGGCGAACAGTCGTGATTTTTTTATGCGCATTTAACATTCATTTGACCAAAATAAGATTGTTGGTGATGTCAAAAAGTTTTTATAATAATGCCAGTGGTCAAATGCAAAAAGTCGGTGGACAGTGTAATGACAATAAAAAAGCAATATAGTTAAAAAAGAGGAGAGGAATATCAATAATATGCAGAACAATCTTGCATCAATGATAAAAGAAAAAAAACTGTTCCTTCTGGATATTGACGGAACTGTTGCTCTGGGAAGTGAACTTCTTCCGGGTGCAGCAGACTTTCTTCAGACAGTAAAAGAAAACGGTGGAATTTTTCGTTTTCTGACAAACAACTCGTCTAAAGCAGCCAGTGATTATGTAGAGCAGTTTCATGACTGGGGAATTGAAACTACGGAAGAGGAATTTATCACTGCAGGAACCTACGCCAGAGATTTCATGAAGAAATATTACGGAAACGAAAAAATCCTGGTAGCAGCTACCGAAACCTACTGCAGCGAACTGCGAAAAGCAGGTCTGAACATCACAGATCAGGCAGGAGATGATGTAGACTGCGTACTTTGCGCTTATGATACAGAGCTTACCTATGAGAAACTGGTTCAGGTCTGTAAACAGCTCACAGAGACAAAAGTTCCCTGGTTTGCAACAAATCCGGATCTGCGTTGCCCTATTGATTTCGGAATGATACCGGACTGCGGTTCCATCTGCCGGATGATTACGGCATCTGTTGGCAGAGAACCGGAATATATCGGCAAACCTGCACCCGGAATGGTATATGCCTGTCTGGAAGAAACAGGATGCACTCCGAAACAGACCCTGCTTATCGGTGACAGAATCTATACAGATATGGAATGCGGGAAACGGGCAGGCATTGACAGTTGTCTGGTGCTTACAGGCGAAGCCAGTGTAGAAGAATGGAAAAATGGTTTCCGGTGCCAGTCACTGGGGAAGCTTGCCGGATATTTTTCATAAAGATAACTGAAAAGGTATTGCCAAAGCAGCCCGACAAAAAAATATCAGTGAAAAATATTAATCGTAAAAGCAGGAGAGGAAAGGAAATCAAATGTCGGAAATCATATTAAGAGACATCTGCAAAAGCTATGAAAACGGCTTTCAGGCAGTAAAGAATTTTAATCTTGAAATAGAAAAAGGAGAACTGGTAGTTTTCGTTGGTCCGTCCGGATGCGGAAAGTCAACCACACTTCGAATGATTGCAGGACTGGAAGATATCAGCGACGGTGAATTATGGATCGGAGACAAACTGGTCAACTATCTGGAACCAAAAGAGCGCGACCTTGCAATGGTTTTCCAGAGCTATGCTCTCTATCCACAGATGAATATTTACGATAACATTGCTTTCTCTTTGCAGGTAAGAAAAGTACCGAAAAAAGAGATTGATAAAAAGGTTCATCATGTAGCAGAACTTCTGGGACTGGAAAATCTGCTGAAACAAAGACCAAAGAATCTTTCAGGTGGTCAGCGTCAGCGAGTAGCCATCGGAAATGCTATCATCCGTGAGCCGAAAGTACTTCTTATGGATGAGCCATTATCCAATCTGGATGCCAAACTTCGTACCCAGATGAGAGTAGAACTTGCAGGTATTCACAAAGCACTTGGGAACACCATTATTTACGTCACTCATGATCAGACAGAAGCAATGACTCTGGGAGACAGGATCGTAGTGATGAATCAGGGAGCAGTACAGCAGGCAGATACTCCGCAGAACCTGTATGCTTACCCAGTAAATCGCTTTGTTGCAGGATTCATCGGTTCTCCATCTATGAACTTTATCAAAGGTCTGGCAATGGAAAAGGTAGGAATCCCTACATTCCGTACAGAGAACGACGGAGACATCCCAATCCCGGATTTCTTATGGAAAATCCTGAAACGTCAGGGCTATGTTGGAAGAAACATTGAACTCGGAATCCGTCCGGAACATTTTCTGGAAAAACCCGCAGAAGCAGATACCAGAGGAGAGTGGAAAATGGAAGTCACAGTCACAGCCAGAGAACTGCTTGGGGCAGAAGTAATTCTTCATTTCAATCACGATGGTCAGGACTGCTGTGCAAAAGTTTCCGGTGACAGTCTGCTTGATAAAGGCGATAAAGTAACACTCTGGATCGACATGGCATACATTTCAGCATTTGATCTGGAAACTCAGGAGAATATCACTCTGAGAAAAGGGATGTTTTCATAAGCAATGATATTGTTCAAAAGTTCAATATAAAACTCATAAAAACAGGAAAGGTGTTCAATACATGAAGAAGTTAAAAAACACAGGTGCCTACGCATACCTGTTTCCAAGCTTTCTGATCTTTGGAATCTTCTTATTCTACCCGTTTTTTAAGACTTTATACTTAAGTCTTTTTAAAACGAATAAGATGGGACAGGCAAAACTATTCGTAGGACTTGGCAACTACAAAGAATTATTACAGTCATCCTCATTCTGGAACAGTCTGGCAGTTACCCTGATCTTTGTTGTGATCGTAGTTGCAGTCAGTATGATCCTGGGACTTACAACAGCAGTCCTCTGCAACAAAACATTTCCGGGAATCCGTTTTTTCAGTACTGCATATGCACTGCCAATGGCAATCGCATCCAGTTCAGCAGCAATGATCTTCAAGATCATGCTTCATCCATCCGTAGGAATCATCAATAAGATTTTTCATCTGGATATCAACTGGGTCAGTGATCCGAAATACGCACTGATCTGCGTAGCAGTTCTTACTGCATGGCTTAACAGTGGAATCAACTTCCTGTATTTTTCAGCAGGATTAAGTAACATTGATGAAACTATTTATGAACGAGCTTCCGTAGACGGCGCAAGTTCATTCCAGAAATTCTACCGCCTGACACTTCCGGGACTGGCACCAATGATGTTCTACACATTAGTGGTAAACATCATTCAGGCATTCCAGTCATTCGGACAGGTCAAGATTCTGACACAGGGTGGTCCCGGAGAATCCACAAACCTGATAGTGTATTCCATTTACAGAGATGCCTTCTTTAACTATCGTTTCGGAAGTGCAGCAGCCCAGTCAGTGGTACTTTTCCTGATCGTGCTGGTACTTACTCTGGTAATGTTTAAAATTGAGAAAAAAGGAGTGAAATATTAATGTCACAGTTAGGCAGCATCACTGCTGAAAAAGAAAAACAGATGGATCTGGAACGCCAGAGGTTTCAGGAAGTAAAAGCAAAAATGCTGGCGCAGCAGAAATATAAAAGAGCGGCCAGAACTGCCGGACACATTGTCTTAAATATTGTCGTGGCATTAATTGTTCTTCTGCCTCTTTTATATGCAGTAAGTATTGCATTTATGCCATCCGGTGAACTTTTTACTCTGGATATGAATATCCTGCCCAAACATCCGACATTGGAGAATTTCCGACAGGCACTGCAGAAGGTTCCACTGGTTCGTTTTGTAGTAAACTCTTTCCTGGTAGCAGGTCTCATCACTTTCGGACAGATCATTTCCTGTTCACTGGCAGCATTTTCCTTTTCCTTCCTGGACTTCAAAGGAAAAAATGTGCTGTTTATGCTGGTGATGGCAACTATGATGATTCCGGGAGAGGCAACGATTATTTCCAATTACCTGACAGTCAGCGGATGGAACTGGCTGGATTCCTATCAGGTACTGATCGTGCCCTATCTCACATCTGCAATGGGAATCTTTCTGTTCAGACAGTTTTATCTTACATTTCCGATTTCGCTGTATGAATCAGCGAAGATTGACGGCTGCTCCAATCTGCGATTTATCTGGCAGATTCTGATGCCGCTGACAAAATCAGCAATGGGAGCTATGGCAGTGTACACATTTATTAATGCATGGAATATGTACATGTGGCCATTACTTGTGACAGGATCAGACAAGATGCGTACTGTACAGATCGGTATCGGTATGCTGGACAGCGTAGACTCCCAGTCTATTACATTGATGATCGCAGGCGTAGTACTGATTATCCTTCCGTCCATTTCCATATTCATTGCAGGACAGAAGCAGCTGATCCGAGGTATGTTCTCAGGTGCCGTAAAAGGCTGAGAAATAGAGAAAACAAAAACAAACAACATGAAAAGAAAGAGGTAAGTTATGAAGCGTAAACTCGCAGTATTATTAACAGCAGCAACAGTATTCAGCGCAATTCTTCCAACTACCTGCATGGCAGCAGAGAAAAAGGCAGACATTCCGGAGGGAACAACGATTTCATTCTGGCACGCAATGGGCGGTGTCAACGGGGAAGCACTGGACTATCTGGTGAATAAATTTAATGAAGAAAATGAATATGGAATTAAAGTGGATTCTCAGTATCAGGGAGAATATGACGATGAGATCAATAAGTTAAAGAGTGCCCAGCTTGGAAATATGGGAGCTGATCTGGTGCAGATTTATGATATCGGAACCCGTTTCATGATCGATTCCGGATGGGTGATCCCAATGCAGGACATGATTGACAGCGAAGGATATGATGTATCTGATCTGGAACCAAATATCACAGCTTATTATACAGTAGATGATAAATTATATTCCATGCCATTTAACTCCTCTACACCGATTCTTTATTACAACAAGGATATGTTTGACAAAGCAGGTGTGACAGAGGTACCTACAAGCCTTGAGGGAATCGCAGAGGTTGCAGATGACCTTGTAAACAAAGGCGGTGCGGGAGAAGCATTATCCATGGGAATCTATGGATGGTTTTTCGAAGAGTTTATGTGCAAACAGGGTCTGCCATATGTAGATAACGGAAACGGACGTGAGGCAGCAGCTACAAAGGTTGCATTCGATGAAAACGGAGGTGCACTGAATATTCTTAATGAGTGGAAGAAACTTTATGACGCAGGCTATGCACCAAACGTAGGAAGAGGCGGAGATTCTGGACTTGCAGATTTCTCTTCCGGAAAAGCAGCTATGACATTAGGTTCCACAGCGTCCCTGAAACAGATTCTGCAGGATGTAAACGGTTCCTTTGAAGTAGGTACCGCATACTTCCCATCCATTACAGATGATGATAAAGGTGGTGTATCCATCGGTGGTGCTTCTCTCTGGATGCTTGACAACCAGGATGATGCAAAGAAAGCAGCTACATGGGAATTTGTAAAATATCTGGTATCTGCGGAATCACAGGCATACTGGAATGCACAGACAGGATACTTCCCTGTAACAACAGCAGCACATGACGAGCAGGTATTCAAAGACAACATTGCAAAATACCCACAGTTCCAGACAGCCATTGACCAGCTTCATGATTCTGCACCGGAATATGCAGGTGCACTTCTCAGTGTATTCCCGGAAGCACGTGCGATTGTAGAAACAGAGATTGAGAATATGCTCAACGGAAAAGAATCTGCAGAGGATGCGGTGAGCAAAATGGCTTCTGATATGAACAAATCCATCGAAGATTATAACTTGTTGAATGAATAAAAATATTGATAACAGTACATTGAGAAGTGTTATAATCATTCACAGGAAAAATATTTATACTTAAATGAGGACAGGGGGCTGCGTATGCGGTTCCCTGTTTATGAAGATTTACGGTAATTTTCTTAATGCTATAGTTTAACTAAATTGCGAAACAGATATTTGGTTCTGAGCAAGTAGCAAAGCGGATAATTTTATCCACTTGACATATTCAGACGTTTTGTAAAAAATCAAGACGAAAAATATGTTATTGGAAAGCACTGTAAATGAATTTTATATAAGAGAGGCATATGGAAATGACAGAAACAACAAAGAGAACAACAAAAGTATGGGCACACAGGGGTGCCAGCGGATACAGACCGGAGAACACTCTGGAAGCATTTGAACTTGCCATCAGACAGGGCGCAGACGGAATCGAAATGGATGTACATACTTCCGCAGACGGCGAACTCATCGTTATGCACGACGAAAACGTAGACCGCGTCACAGACGGAACCGGACTGATCAAAGATATGACACTGGCTCAATTGAAAGAATTAAAAGTCAGTACACCCGCAGAACCATCAGGAATTTATCACATTCCAACTCTGGCAGAAGTACTGGAGCTCATGCGCACCACAGATATGATGGTAAACATCGAACTAAAGAACAGCATCTGCTTCTATCCGGGAATGGAAGGGAAAATCCTGAAACTGGTAAAAGAAATGAACATGGAAGACCAGCTGATCTATTCCTCCTTTAACCATTACAGCCTGTTACAGTTAAAACAGCTGAATGACCATGTACAGACCGGAATCCTTTTCAGTGACGGATGGGTAAATCCAGCCATGTACGCCAAAAATCTCGGAATCAACGCCGTACACCCTGCAGTTTATCACCTGAAATACCCACAGTTCATAGAAGAAGTCAAACGTGCCGGACTGAAAATGCACGTATGGACTGCCAACAAACCAGAACACATCCAGCTGGTAAAAGACGCAGGTGCAGAAGCAGTCATTACCAATTATCCGGACAGAGCGATTGAGATTATAGAGAAATAAAAAATCCCTGCCTGTTCATATGAAACTGTCATATGTTCAGGCAGGATTCTTTCTTGTATCATTATATAGATATTGTGGATTTTCAGAGTTTTCTGCTGCTATTTGAAAACTATTTCAGAAATTATTTCTGCAGTTTCTTAGCATGCTCAGATTTCGGCTCACAGGTAAGTTCAACACCCAGCTTACGGAACTCCAGGATATCCACCTGAGACAGAAGTACGGAAGTATGAACCTGGCAGCCTTTTAATTTCGGAATCTGCTGCAGGGCTAGCTTCGCATCTTCATTATCTGCGGCACTGATGGAAAGCGCGATCAGAGTTTCATCAGAGTGAAGTCTTGGATTTTTGCTTCCAAGGTATTCTGTCTTGAGCGCCTGAATTGGTTTTAATGCTTCCGGAGAGATAACATGTTTGTCATGCTCAATTCCTGCCAGTTCTTTCAGTGCATTCAGAAGCAGTGCTGAAGATGCACCAAGAAGTTCAGAGGTCTTACCTGTAACAATACGTCCGTCAGGAAGTTCCATGGCAGCAGCAGGTGCACCTGTTTCTTCTTCACGTTTCAGCGCAGCAGGAACCACCTTGCGTTCTTCGATGGTCACATGAGCCTGTTTCAGCAGAAGCTCAATCTTATAAACTTCTTCTTCGCGGCCTGTTCCGCGAACCAGAGCTTCCATGCTCTTATAATATCTGCGGATGATCTCCTGACGTGCAGCTTCCTTGCAGACTTCATCATCAACGATGCAGTTACCGGCCATATTAACGCCCATATCTGTGGGAGATTTGTAAGGGCACTCGCCCATGATCTTTTCAAACATAGCCTGAAGAACAGGGAAAACTTCAACGTCACGGTTGTAGTTAATAGTAGTCTCACCATATGCTTCCAGATGGAACGGGTCGATCATGTTCACATCATTTAAGTCAGCAGTAGCTGCTTCATATGCCAGATTTACCGGATGCTTCAGCGGGATATTCCAGATTGGGAAAGTTTCAAATTTGGCATATCCTGCCTTGACACCGCGCTTGTATTCATGGTAAAGCTGAGAAAGGCAGGTGGCCATTTTTCCGCTTCCGGGTCCTGGAGCAGTGATGACAACCAGTGGTCTTGTTGTTTCGATATAATCGTTCTTGCCATATCCCTCATCACTTACAATAAAGGAAGTATTATTCGGATAACCCGGAATCAGATAAAGCACGTATACTTTGATTCCAAGCTTCTCCAGACGTTTCTTAAACGCATCTGCGCTTTCCTGTCCGGAATACTGGGTGATGCAGACACTTCCTACATAAAGTCCGCGCTCTGTAAAGACTTCCATAAGGCGGAGTACATCTTCATCATAAGTGATACCCAGGTCACCTCTGACTTTATTTTTATCAATATCAGCGGCGCTGATTACAATAACGATCTCTGCCTGATCAGAAAGCTGCATCAGCATACGCAGTTTGCTGTCCGGCTCAAATCCCGGAAGAACTCTGGAAGCATGGTAGTCATCAAAAAGCTTGCCGCCAAATTCCAGATAAAGTTTGTTTCCAAACTGGTTAATACGTTCCCGAATATGTTCGGACTGCATTTTCAGATACTTGTCGTTGTCAAATCCTATCTTCATTTGTTCATTTCCTTTCCTCATCACATTTTTAGTACTGCTCATTTAGAATATCCCGGGACATACAGCGCAAATTTATGCGGTCAGCATAAATTCTGTGTATTGCGGAGTGCATTACCGGGAACGAAGTGAGCAGTAATCAGTTTGTCAATAGTATACTACAAAAAGAACGGTTTGTAACAGAGAAATTTAGAAAAATACAAATAAATTTTGTTGCTGCAGAAAAAGCACAGATTCTGTTTTCAGCAACAGAAATCCGGATATAACGTAAATTTCACAATCTCGCGGTTGATTTATAGAATAATTCTCTTTATAATAAGAACGATAACGTTTAGGAGGAATGAAATGGATAATCATATGGATAACAATCCGAATGGCAATCGTCCTGATAATAATAAAGGTCCGGGCAGACAGGACCCGAACAAGAATCATCAGTCGATACTGGCCTTTCTGGTATGCCTCCTGGTAACTCTGGTATGTTTCGCCATGTTTACCAATATGCTCAAGGATAATTCGAGTGAGATCACTTATGATAAATTTATTGAGATGGTAGATGATGGAGATGTGAAAGAGGTTACGCTTCAGTCAAATACACTGACGATCACGCCGAAACATCAGTCATCAGGATTTTCAGAAGAAGTTTATTATGCCAATCAGATGGAGTCAGTAGATAAGCTGACGGAGAGACTTGAGGGAACAGGAATCAAGTTTGAGTATAAGAAGCCGGATGCAGCAGGGGAAATTATTTCTATGCTGGTCAGTGTGCTTCTGCCAACGATTCTGCTCTTTGTACTTCTGACGGTATTTATGCGCCGCATGAATAAGGGCGGCGGAATGATGGGCGTTGGAAAGAGTCGCGCCAAAGCCTACATTCAGAAAGATACAGGAATTACTTTCAGAGATGTGGCAGGGCAGGATGAGGCCAAGGAATCACTGCAGGAGGTGGTGGATTTCCTGCATAATCCCGGCAAATATACCACCATCGGAGCGAAGCTGCCGAAAGGAGCTTTGCTTGTAGGACCTCCGGGAACCGGTAAAACACTTCTGGCAAAGGCAGTAGCAGGAGAGGCACATGTGCCGTTTTTCTCCCTGTCAGGTTCTGAGTTTGTGGAGATGTTTGTAGGTGTGGGTGCATCACGTGTCCGCGATCTCTTTGAGGAAGCAAAGAAGAATGCACCATGTATCATTTTTATTGATGAGATTGATGCAATCGGAAAGAGCCGAGATTCTCATTATGGCGGCGGCAATGATGAGCGCGAGCAGACCTTAAACCAGCTGCTTGCCGAGATGGATGGTTTTGATACTTCCAAGGGACTTTTGATCCTGGCTGCAACCAACAGACCGGAAGTTCTGGATAAAGCGCTGCTTCGTCCGGGACGTTTTGACCGTCGTATTATCGTCGATAAGCCGGATCTGAAGGGAAGACTTGAGACGTTAAAAGTTCATTCCAAAGATGTTCTTATGGATGAGACTGTAGATCTGGATGCACTCGCACTTGCAACCGCAGGGCTTGTTGGTTCTGATCTTGCCAATATGATCAATGAGGCTGCGATCAATGCGGTTAAGAAGGGCAGAAAATATGTAAATCAGGCAGATTTATTTGAGGCTTTTGAGTTAGTTGCAGTAGGCGGTAAAGAGAAAAAAGACCGCGTGATGAGTGATAAAGAGCGCAAGATCGTTTCGTACCATGAGGTTGGACATGCAATTGTGACAGCACTTCAGAAGAACACTGAGCCGGTCCAGAAGATCACGATCGTTCCAAGAACGATGGGAGCACTTGGTTATACCTTGCAGACACCGGAAGAGGAGAAGTTCTTACAGACGAAGGATGAACTGCTTGCCAAGATCACAACCTACATGGCAGGACGTGCGGCAGAAGTACTCGTATTTTCCTCCGCAACAAGCGGCGCTGCAAACGATATTGAGAACGCAACAGCGATCGCAAGAGCAATGGTTACACAATATGGTATGTCAGATAAGTTTGGCATGATGTGTCTTGCAACAACAGAGAACCAGTATCTGGATAACCGGGCAGGACTGATCTGCGGTGAGGAGACCGCAGCACAGATCGACGGAGAAGTTCTTTCCATTATTAACAAATGTTATGATGACGCAATGCAGCTTCTGATCGAGAACCGCGAATCATTAGATAAGATTTCTGAATACCTGTACGAGCATGAGACGATCACCGGAAAAGAATTTATGAAGATTTTCCGTGAATTAAAAGGAATCCCGGAGCCGGAAGAAGAGGAGAAAAAAACATTCTTCGAGCAGGCAGAGGATGCTAAAAATGCGTTAGAGCAGGCGAAAACAGAAGAACATGCAAAAACGGAAGGACAGACAGAAATAAAAAATCAGGCAGAAGCAGAAACTTCACGTGCAGCGGAAGATCAGAATACTGTATCTTTGGAAAAGGGCAGTTTTATTGATCAGGTCGTAGACGATCAGACAGCAGCACATGAGGAACACCAGAAATAACGCAGCAGAGGCTTCGCTGCAGAAGTATCAGAAATAAAAGCTGAAAAATAAGATAAATATCAGCAGGATAAGTATAAACAGAACGATCAGAGCAGGAATGAGGTTTCATGTTTAACATCGCAGAAGAATTAAAAAAA
>ENA-OPAC01000677-OPAC01000677.1-human-gut-metagenome-genome-assembly--contig:-NODE-677-length-18429-cov-1.931098_pt1 | contig 18429 bp, 21 predicted proteins | sample MGYA00241052_ERZ501420 | MGnify/ENA primary metagenome ERZ501420 (study PRJEB25962, sample SAMEA2042513) | human gut metagenome | biome: human gut; feature: human-associated habitat; material: faeces... | reverse complement strand
TGTAAATATAATTATTCAAATTTTTAGCGGTGTCCAGAAAACTGGGTACATATCACTTTGCAGGTTTGGCGGGGCGGCTTTCTAGCTAAACACCAACAGGCAACCCACCTTGTGGGCGGTTGTCTTCTTTATTTATAATATAACATGAAGCGGAGTTTTTTTCAAGGAATTACTTGTGAACTTTTGGGGGCGGCGCATTGGTAATGGTGCGCCAGTTTTGGCTATGTGATATAATGAGAAGAAAACGAAAGGAGCATTCTTATGCAAAAACTTTTAGCGTTCTTCCTGGCGATGCTGCTCAGCGTCAGCGTAATTGCCGGCTGCGGCAGTAACAGCCCCAAGACCAACGATAAGCAGACAACCCAGACAACAACTGTTAATACAACCAAGAGCAACAATGACCAGAACACTGCGGCCAACGTCAAGGCCAATAGCGGCAAAATCAAAATCAGCGAAAGCGCTGCTTACACCGATAAAGAGCACGTTGCTGCCTACATCAACGAATATAAGCGATTGCCGCACAATTATATTACGAAAAACGAAGCCAAAAAGCTAGGCTGGCAGACAAAAGGCACCCTCGACAAGGTTGCGCCGGGTAAATCCATCGGCGGCGACCGCTACGGCAATTACGAAGGCAAGCTGCCGAAGAAAAATGGCCGTAACTGGAAGGAATGCGACATTGATTATGTGAAGGGGAATCGTAACGCGAAGCGCATTGTCTTTTCCAACGATGGCCTGATTTACTACACCGGCGACCATTACAAGTCCTTCAGCAAGCTTTACGGAAAATAAGGAGATTAACATGAGAACAATCACATTAGACCTTGAGCGCATGACCTCTGTTCCTGAGCTGCATAAATATCTGCGCAGCGCGCTGGCATTACCTGCGCATTACGGTGCCAATTTAGACGCTCTGTATGACTGCCTGACAGAAATCGTCGAGCCAACGCAGATTATTGTGCCTGCCAACGTTACGGATAATGAAAAGCTGGGCTGGTATGGCGAGCAGCTGCTGCAGGTGTTGCAGGACGCAGCGAAAGAAAACGAAATTTTACAGGTAACAGTGAAATAGCAATACGAAGGACGGGCCTTGGCGCTTCGTCCTTTTTACTTTTATCAGCAGGCGTGATATAATTTTAGAGTGTAAATTTTTCACAGGGAGATAAGTAAAATGATTTTAAGTGCAGAGGATTTGTCGTACAGCTATGGCGACAGATTGTTGTTTGAAAATATTACATTTAACGTAGAAGAGGGCGACAAGTATGGTATTATCGGTGTCAACGGCACCGGTAAAAGTACCTTGCTGCGCATGCTTGCCCATCATGAGGCCGGTGACGGCAAGCTGACGATTCCCGGCGGCGTAGTTATGGAATATCTGCCGCAGGATCCGCCGTTTGAGGCAGACGCAACTGTTCTGGAGCAGGTTTTTAAAGGCGATTCCCCGCTGATGGTGCTCTTGCGCGATTACGAAACTGCGGTGGAGCAGTCTGCAGCGGAGCCTGATAACAAAAAGCTGCAGAAGTATTTGCTTGATTTGCAGCAGCAGATGGATGATAAATATGCCTGGCAGCTGGAAAGTGAAGCGAAGGCGGTGCTCACGCAGCTTGGCATCACCAACCTGCAGCAGCAGATGGGCGAGCTGAGCGGTGGCCAACGCAAGCGCGTGGCCTTGGCCGGTGTGCTGGTGCGTCCGTCGGACCTGCTGATTTTGGACGAGCCTACCAACCATATGGATAACGCCACTGTTGCCTGGCTGGAGCAAAAGCTGTTGGCGCGCAAGGGCGCTTTGCTGATGGTAACCCATGACCGTTATTTCTTTGACCGCGTTGTTAACCGCACCTTGGAGATAGATGGCGGCAAGGGCTATGTTTATGTCGGCAACTACAGCCTTTTCCTGCAAAAGCGTGAGGAACGCCGCATTGCGGAAGCCTCTGCTGCACAAAAGCTGCGCAACATCTACCGCCGCGAGCTGGCGTGGATCAGCCGTGGTGCGGAAGCACGCCGTACTAAAAAGAAGGACCGCGTGGAGCGCTTTGCTCAGATTGAAGCGGAAGTAAAGAACGTCAAGACGGAAGCAAATTTAGAGATGTCCTCCGTCAGCAGTCGTCTTGGCAAAACAATCATCGAGCTGGAAAACATCGGCATGGTGTGGGACGGCAAGGATTATATCAAGGATTTCAGCTATATCCTGCTGCGTAATGACCGCATCGGTATCGTCGGTCCTAACGGCGCAGGCAAATCAACGCTGATGGATATCATCGCCGGTAAGCTGCAGCCTACGAGCGGCGAAATGCGCGTTGGCCAGACTGTGAAGATTGGTTATTTTGCACAGCACAGCGAGTTTCCGGACAGCAATATGCGTGTGCTGGAATATATCAAGGAAGCGAATAATTACATTGAAACGGCCGACGGTCAGCGCATCAGTGCGGCACAGATGCTGGAACGCTTCCTCTTCCCGCCGGAGCTGCAATGGGTGCCGGTGTCCAAGCTCAGCGGCGGTGAAAAACGCCGTCTGTATCTGCTGCGTGTGCTGATGACGGCACCGAACGTACTGCTTTTGGACGAACCGACAAATGATTTGGATATCCCGACACTTTCTGTTTTGGAGGATTATCTCGACAGCTTTGCCGGTGCGGTTATCGCAGTTTCCCATGACCGTTACTTCCTCGACCGCTTTGCACAAAAGATTTTCGCGTTGGAGCAGGATGGCAGCATTAAGCCGTATATTGGCGGCTACAGCGATTATGCAGAAGCACTGCAAGAGGAAAGCGCGCAGCAGGCGCAGCCTGCAAAGGCTAAGCCGGTGGCTGCAGCAAAGCCTGCCGAAGAGCCTGCGAAGAAGAAAATGACTTATGGCGAGCGCCTGGAGCTGGAGCGTCTTGACCAGGAGATTGCACGCAGCGAGGCAGAGCTGAAAATGCTGGGTGCGGAAATCAACCAATGCGGCAGTGACTTCACCCGCTTGGCAGACTTGACGAAGCAGCAGGAGGCTGTGCAGAAAAAGCTGGATGAGATGGTGGACCGTTGGGCTTATCTTTCCGAATTGGCAGAAGCAGAAGGCTGAGCTTGACAAGCAGGCTGCTTATTGTTAAAATTAAATTTGAAAAAATTTAAAAAAGGGGAATTATAATGGGTAAATATGAGAAAATGAAATTAGATAATCAGTTATGTTTTTCATTATATGCAGCCTCAAGAGAAGTAATAAAAACTTATAAACCACAGTTAGATAAATATGGACTTACATACACTCAATATATTGCTATGTTAGTTGTATGGGAGTATGAAAAGATAACGGTAAAGGAAATGGGGCAAAAACTACATTTAGATTCAGGAACTCTTACTCCTGTATTAAAAAAGCTACTTTCAATGGAATTAATAGATAAATATAGAGATAAGGATGATGATAGAGTAGTTATTGTGGAGGTTACTGAAAAAGGAAGAAAAATGAAGGAGGAAATCATTGAGGTTCCAGAGAAAATGTATTGTAAGTTTGGCAAGAGCATAGAAGATGTTGTTGAGCTAAAGAGATTGTTAGATAATTTATTAGAAACATTTAAGTAAGAATTTGTTGAAATATACATTTAATTAGAATTGATCTTTTAATTAAATGTGTATGTAGCAAATTCTATAAATTTAGAACAATTAATTGAATAAAATTAAATTTGATAAAATTAAAAGGAGATAAAATATGAAATTTTATGATTTTTCAGCAAAAAAAATGAATGGGCAAGAAGTTAAGATGGAAGCATTTAAAGGTAAAGTTGTATTAGTAGTTAATACAGCAAGTAAATGTGGGTTAACACCACAATTTACTGAATTAGAACAATTAAATAAGAAATATAAAGAAGAAGGTCTAGAAATTTTAGGATTCCCTTGCAATCAGTTTGCACATCAAGATAAAGGAAGCAATGAAGAAATACAAGAGTTCTGCTCTTTAAACTATGGAGTTACATTTAATATGTTCCAAAAGATTGAGGTAAATGGAGAAAATACACATCCATTATATAAGTTCTTAAAAAATGAGAAAAAAGGTTTATTGAGTAAAGAAATTAAATGGAATTTTACAAAATTTCTTATTGATTCAGAAGGAAATGTAGTTAAAAGATATGCACCTACAGTAAAGCCATTAAAAATTGAAGAGGATATTAAAAATTTATTAAAATAATTATAGGTGGTAATGATAAAATGAATGAAAGATATGACATTGCAATAATAGGAAGTGGACCAGCTGGAATATCAGCAGCATTAAATGCAAAGATAAGAAATAAAAGATTTATTATTTTTGGAAGTAAGGAAATAAGTACAAAACTTGTAAAGGCTCATAAGATAAATAATTATTTAGGTTTTTATGGAAAAAGAGGAGTAGAAATAAGAGATGAATTTGCTAATCATTTAAAAGCAATGGATATTGAAATAACAGAAGAAAAAGTGAATAACATTTATGCTATGGGAGATTATTTTACTTTAATGGTAAATGACAAAATGTATGAAGCTACTTCAATAATATTAGCTACAGGAGTTAACTTTGGTAAGCCATTTAAGGGGGAAGAAGAGTTTTTAGGTAAAGGGGTAGGATATTGTGCAACATGTGATGCTCCTTTATATAAAGATAAAGTCGTAACAATAATTGCTTATAATAAGCATGAAGAAGCTGAAGCAAATTTTATAGGAACAATAGCATCAAAAGTATATTATGTGCCAATGTATAAGCAAGAAATAGAAGTTGATTCATCTATTGAAATAATAAAGGATATTCCAGTGGAAATAGTAGGAGATAGTTCAGTTAAAAAACTTATTCTTAAAAATAGTGAAATTGAAACAGATGGGGTATTTATTTTAAGAGATAGTATATCACCAGGACAATTAGTTCCAGGTTTAAAAATTGAAAACAATCATGTAGAAGTTGATAGAAGAATGAAAACAAATATTGAAGGTTGTTATGCTGCAGGAGATATAGTTGGTACTCCATATCAATATATTAAGGCAGCAGGAGAAGGAAATATAGCAGCATTATCAGCTGTGTCTTATATAGAACAAATAAAAAGAAAAAATAAAGAGGGATAATTTATGATGAAAGTAGTTAATAGATTAATAGGATTTTCACCTAAACAGGTGATTAAAGAAAATATTGAGAAACATTTATAAGAAGGAGAGAAAATTATGATATATGATTTTAAAGTAAAAAAGACAAATGGAGAAGAAATACTTTTAGAAAAATATAAAGGAAAGGTTCTTTTAATAGTAAATACAGCAAGTGGATGTGGATTTACACCACAATATGAAGGGTTACAAAAGATTTATGATGAATATAAAGATAAAGGTTTTGAAATATTAGATTTTCCATGTAATCAATTTTTCCAACAAGCACCAGGAAATGATGCTGAGTTATCAAGTTTTTGCAAATTAACATATGGAACAACTTTTGAAACTTTTGCTAAAATTGAAGTAAATGGAGAAAATGCTTCAGACTTATATAAGTTTTTAAAATCAGAAGCACCACAAGCAGAAGAAGATGAAGAATCAAAGTTATTATACGGAAAGCTTGAAGATCTAGGGTTTAAAACTGATGGAGAAGATATAAAATGGAATTTTACTAAATTTTTAGTGGATAAAAATGGTAAGGTTATTTCGAGATTTGCCCCAACATATGAACCTGAGAAATTAGCTTCAATAATAAATGATCTATTAAAATAAACTGTAGCGTGGGAATTATAGCATAATTATATATAATAGATAAAAGAATAAAGTGGCAAAACCTCATTTAGAGTAGTTACTGAGAACCGTATCATAAATAAATGCGGCTTATAGCCTTAGGCGTTGAATTAACTTGCCTAAGGCTATTTTTACAAGCAAAAATAACGTATCATAAGTAATATAAATAGACCATATATCGTGTATCTAATGCCACATATCGTAGAAATATATTCAATGTGTAAGTAATTAGATATACTAATGATGGTAAGGAGATGCAAAATGAAAGTAAAAATAAATATAGATGAAAAAATAGATGAAATTTTTATAGAGATATATACGCCAAGTAAAGAAGATGAAAATTTAAGGTTTATATTGGAAAACCTAAAAATGAAAAAATCTGTACTAAATGCATACAGCAAAGAGAAGATATATTTATTAAATATTAATGATATATATTCAATTTATGCAGAAAATAAAAAGGTATATGCACGTACAAAAGATAAAAAATATATAGTTAATCATAGGTTATATGAATTGGAAGAAATTCTTGATGGAAATAAGTTTGTACGAATTTCTAATTCAGCTATTATCAATATTTATAAAATAGAAAATTTAGAAGCTAGTATTAATGGTATTATAACAATTAATTTTAAAAATGGTGAAAAAGAATATATATCAAGAAGATATTTGAAAAAAGTAAAAAAGATATTAGATATATGAGGTGACTTAGATGATAAAAGAGATATTAAAAAGGGGAATAGCAGGAGCAATAATAAGTTTAGTTGCTATTATTAGTATGTTATTAGGTGTATTAGTTGTAACGGGGACAAGTCAAATAACAATACAAATAAGTGAGATTATAAAATATACATTTATAATTATGGTAGCTGGATTTATTATCTCATCTAGTACAATAATTTTTAGTATAAAAAATATGTCTTTAGTAATAAAAGGATTTATACATTTAATAATTACTTTATTAATTTTAAAGGGGAGTTTTATGTATTTAGGGATATTAAATGAAGATTATTTAATACAAGCAATAGTTATTTCATTATATATTATAGTTGCAGCTATTTGTTTAATTACTATTATCAGTGAGAATAAAACAGATGTTAAAATGATAAATGAAAGACTGAAAATTATTCAGAAGATAAAAGATTAGAATAATATAAAAAAATATAGGTGTTTATTTTTTATAAAAATTTGATATAATATAAATAAGAAATGAAGATAATAAAAATAAGGTGATACCAACACCCTATAGTATACAATTAAAGTTGTTTAGGCAACTGATATCACTATAATTTAATATGATTAAAAAATAGTAGCTTTCCAATTGCGATGTGGGGCTACTATTTTTTTGAGATTTTTTCTATAAGTAACACTATAAATGTCAATAATGCTATTAAGAATATACCTGCTGTAAATAGTAACATTAAATCATCGTTACTCATTAGTATCACCTCCTTTCACAAGAAATGTGAGTGATACCAGTAGCCCACATTTAAGGAATAAGTGGTAAAGAGATAAAAAATAGACCAGCACTAAAGGAACTTCTAAAGGATGCAGAGGAAAGAAAGTTATAAATTATGTTATAATTCTCTTATAGAATATGAGTTCGTTTATTATTAAACTACTCGATAAATTTTAAACATAGGAGGATTAAAATATGAAGTATTTTTTAATTGAAGGAATTGTAACTAATCCAGAAAAAATGACTGAAAAAATGATGCAAGAGCATCAGGAATATACAGGTATGTTAATGAAAGAGGGTAAAGTTCTATTTTCATCATTGAAAAGTGATATGAGTTCATCTGTTACTGTAGTAAAGTCAGAAACAGAACAAATTATCGAAGATTTTTATAGAGAAGACCCATTTTTTAAGAACAATGTTATTACATACTCTATATCAGAATTAGATATACATTATAAAGTATCTTATGCTGAAAATTGGTTTCAAAATTAATGATGTGAATACATTTAAGTTGAATTAAAATTTGTAGAGTTAATTTTATGAATAATTTGAAATTATTGCGAATTAAATGATCTTTGAAAATTGAATAATATGGTGTTTAAAAATATGTAAGATATGGTATGTGAATAGATATATTGATTCATATTTACATAATATGGTTAGTATTATATATAGAATAAATTTATAAAGGAGATTATTATGTATAGGAAAATATCAATATTTTTATTTATTATAGTTATTTTAGTATCATTATCAGGATGTACAAATAAAATACAAAATATTGAAACAGTACAAGATTTAAATTCAGCTGAAACAAATAATTCAATTGAAGAAAGCAATGAAAAAACTGCAATGATTGACAAAGAAGAAGTAATTAATAAACTATGCTCAGATGAATTTGAAGGAAGATTAGTTGGAAGTTTAGGAAATGAGTTGGCTGGAGAGTACCTTAGTGATTTATTTAGTAAGATTAGATTAATTTCAATGTTTGGAGAAGATTACAAGCATGAATATACTCAAGAAGTATATAAAACTTATGGCTCAATTGCAGAGGATGACTATGGAGAAGTAAAGATTATTAATAATATTATTGGAAAAATAGAAGGCACGTCTAATAATGCAGTAATAATTTCTGCACATTTTGACCATATAGGAGTACAAGATGGGAAAATAATAAAAGGAGCAATTGATAATGCATCTGGTGTAGCAGTATTATTGGATTTAGCAGAAACTTTAAATAATAAATATTCTATAGAAAAACCAGAATTTGATATAATATTTTGTGCCTTTAATAGTGAAGAAAATGGATTAATAGGAAGTAAAAAGTTCATTGAAGATATAGATGGAAAATATAATAGTTTAATAAATATTAATATCGATTCGGTTGGTTATAATGATGGAGGAAAAGTAACTTTTTTAGATGAAAATACGGATACATCTTTATATGAACCAATGAAAAAAATTATAGAGAATAATGGATTAGAAGTAGAATTAGATACTGATTTAAAAGGAACTGCTGATAGTGTTGCATTTGACAAAGTAGGAATACCAGCCATATGTATAATTGATGAAAATGTAAAAGAGGTAATTCATACAGAGAATGATGTACCAGAACTAATAGATTATGAAAGATTAGATAAGATAGTTAAGTCAGTATATGATTTCGTTAGTTCATATGAATTCAATTAGCATAATTTAATTTTGATTTAGAGGAGTTATTAAATAAAAAAATTTTAGGATTTTAATAAATAAACTTAAATATTAATTTATTAAAAATACCGTATTATTCAATAAAGAAGATGCGGTATTTTTTAGTGCGCAATTCAAAACAAATGTGAAAATTAAATTAGTGATATAATATAATAATCGAACAATTGTTTCAGATGGTGATTTCTTGGAAGATTAATAGGATAAGTAGAAAGCTTTCAGATGTTCTAAAGATAGTAGATATACTAGAGCAGAATAGTACATCTTTCAATTCTTATTCAGAGCAATTCGATAATAGTACACCAGCAGGAAAAATGCAATTTCAGATGATGGCATTGATAGGGGAGTTTGAGAGAGGTACTATAGCTCAAAATGTAAAAATGGGAATGTGTGCAAAAGCAAAAGCAGGAGAATGGTGTGGGGGAAGAGTTTTAGGGCACGACTTAGTTCCAGTGGAGAATCAAGATGGAACTAAAAGAAGAAAAACTAAATTAACTATTAATCAAATAGAAGCAAGGTCAGTAAGATTAATTTTTAAGAAATGTTGGTGTAAGTAAATTGAACTTAGATATTGCTATATAGAGAATAATAGCAATAAAAATATTGAGATTGGTATAGATAAATATTATAATTTTATCACGTAGAAATATTTATATTTATTAGGTAAATTAGAATTTGGGGAGTGAAATAATTGAAAGAGATTTGGAACAGATATAAAGAAAAGTTAATAACTTTTCTCTTATGTGGATTATTGTTTGTTGGCTTATTATCTATTATTGCCTTATTATGTGGAGCGATAATGAAAATATTTGGGTTTGAATATGAGTCAATAGGGAGTATTATTCTGTTTTTTGTAATTGCAACAATTATTTCTTATCCTTTTAGTCTGATAGCTGAGGTATTGCCTAAAGTAGTTCTATCTTTTGGAAAGTTGCCAAAACAAATGGCTATACTGTTTTATATTATCTTAGATACGTTTGCTACATTTTATGGTCTGCGTGTTGTCGATTATTTTATGCAGTCTGTTTGGGCAACAGATATTTCTATTATTATTGTATCTTTGATATTAGCTTTATTTGGAATAAATGATGTTGATAAAAAAACTAAAGGAACGGATTGACAAATTCCAGTTTAATTAATTGGAATGACAACTCATGATATTTCTGAACAAGTAAAAGAACTTTATGGAGTGGATGTTAGTGCTGAAACTGTATCTAATATTACAAATAGAATCTTACCACTGGTAGCCTAATGTCAAAGTAGACCTTTAGAAAAAACATACTCATTTGTATTTATGGATGCAATTCATTATAAAGTTAGAGAGGATTAATATTTCCTAATGATGATAGTTTAATGAAAATGCTATATCTAGCCGTTGAACGTGTAGCAAGGAAATGGACCAGAGCTTATGCTGATTTGGATTTAGTTATTAATCAATTAAATATTATTTTTAGTGATATTTTAGATGAAAAAAGAACCTTAAATTAGGATAAACCTAAAATAAAGTTCTTTTGATATTTTCCCTAAAATATATTATTTCCAATAGGTGGGGATAATATACATATAGGGTAATATTTAAAATGTCAATAAAACCTATATTTAGACAAAACTAAATAAAATTTAAATTTTAAAAATCACTCATTATTTCCAAGAGGAAATTCAGAATACACAAAATTATTTACAGGCTCCACCTAAATTTGAAATACAAATACCTACTATTCCAAAACTTCTATTCTAATTTTATCTATTAATTCATCAACAATCTCTTTCCTAACACTTCCAGTTTCCTTCTCCATAGCATTAGCGGTTCCACAAGCTGAAGCCAATTTCAATACATCATTTATATTATAATTTCTTGCTAATCCAATAGCTACACCTGCAACATACGAATCACCTGATCCAACAGGATTAATTGCATTAACCTTAGGTACCGTTACCTTATATATCTTATTATTAAAACCAACTATTGAGCCTTCTTCACCTAAAGATATAACAACAAATTCTATTCCCTCATTATGAAAGTATCTAATTTCATTTATCGCATCATTAGTACATTCTATTTTTCTACCAGTCAATGCTTCAATTTCATCTCTGTTTGGCTTTACAAAATAAGGTTTTCCTTTAACACCATTAACTAAAAGTATCCCACTTGTATCTAATAACACTTTCTTGTTCTTTTTATTAGCTATTTCTATTAATTCTCTATAAAATCCAGTTTCAATATTTTGTGGTACACTACCTGAAATTACTATAATATTCGCACTTTCACTTAGTTTATTAAACTTTTCTATAAAGTTCACTCGTTCATTATTATCAATAATTGGTCCTGGCTCAAGTATTTCTGTTTGTATTAAATCATTAGTTATTATAGCTAAACACTCTCTTGTATCACCCTTAATTTTTACAAAGTCAGATTTAATTCCATAATCCTTAAGCTTTTCCTCAATAAATTCTCCTGTCTTCCCGCCTAAAAAACCAGTTACTATACATTCTTCATCTAATATTGTAGCTACATTAGCAACATGTATTCCCTTTCCACCAGGTGTATTCTCCACTGTTGTAGCTCGCATTACTTCTCCTTTATCTAACTTTTCCATTTCATACCTCTTATCTACAGATGCATTTAAATTTATTACTAATATCATATATACCTCCAATATTTTTCAACTTTAATACTTTTTATAGAAAAAGGCCGTGCATTTACTGCAACAGCCTTTTCCTACTAGTATCTATTCATACTTCCACACACTTCAATCTTATTCTTAACTATTTCCTTCATAGCTAGTTTCCCTGGTGTCATATATTTTCTTGGATCACTTTCACCATTATGCTCATCTAAATATTCTTTTACTGCCTTTGCAAAAGGAATTTTTAAATCAGTAGCAACATTTACTTTACATATTCCTAATGATATAGCCTTTTTAACTAAATCATCTGGTACATCAGATGCTCCATGTAAAACTAAAGGAATATCTACCTTTTCTTTTATCTCTACTAATCTTTCAAAGTCTAATTTAGGTTCTCCTTTATACAAACCATGAGCAGTTCCAATTGCTACTGCTAAAGAATCAATATTAGTTCTACGTACAAACTCTGCAGCATCCTCAGGATTTGTATACATTGTATCTTTTTCATCAACAACTAAATCATCTTCTCTTCCACCAAGCTTACCTAATTCAGCCTCTACTACTACATCATATCTATGAGCATAATCTACAACTTCTTTAACTGTCTCAATGTTTTTTTCAAATTCCATTTTAGATGCATCTATCATACAAGACTTAAAGCCTAAGTCTATATTCTTCTTAATAGCATCAACATCTTCAAAGTGATCTAAGTGAATAGCAATAGGAACATCATATTTAGTTGCTGCAACTTCAGCCATTGCTTTAATATAATCTGGCCCAGCATAACTTTCTATTGTGGATGGAGTTCCTGCTACAATAACAGGAGACCTCATTTCCATTGCAGTTTCAACAACCACTTGCAAAGTTTCTAGATTATGAATATTAAATGCAGGCACTGCATATCCTTCTCTTTGAGCCTTTAAAAGCATTTCCTTAGTAGATAATATCATTTACACCATCTCCTTAATACCTTATTTCATTTAAATCAACTAATCTTTTTTCTTCTGACATTTTCTTAAACCAATAAGCACTTTTCTTTGGATATCTTTGTTGAGTATTAAAATCTACATAAAATAGACCATATCTTTTATTAAATCCATTGCTCCATGAAAGTACATCCATAAGTGACCATATAAAGTATCCCTTTACATTTACCCCTTTTTCTTTAGCTTCTAGTATAGCTTTTAAATGTCTTGCTACATAATCAATACGAGGAGTATCCTCTATTTTTCCATTTATAAATTCATCTTTATATCCCATTCCATTTTCAGTTACATATATCTTTTTATAGTTAGGATAATCATTTTTAATTTTTATTAACATATCACAAAGCCCTTGAGGGTAAATTGGCCAATCCCATTCAGTTGTTTCTACTTTAGGATTATTTACACGTGCTCCTACGCCTTTAAGTGCAAAAACGCTTGTCCCTTTTTCTCCATTACCATTATGATATATATTACTTTCACCTTCGTAAGCTTGTAAGAAATGACTTGAATAATAATTCATTCCTAAAAAATCTATTTTTTCAGATGCTGATTTAATAATCTCTAAATCACCAGAATAAATCTTAAGTTCACCATGATTCTTATCCATAATTTCATTAATAACTTCCATAGTTTCTTTAGAATAATATCCCTTAAAATTAGAATCTAGCATAAATTGATTAGATAATACATAATCTAATTTTGCAGCTCTAACATCTTCTGGAGAATTAGTAATTGGATATTTACCTTCTAGAGTATGAACTATTCCTATTTCTCCATTTAGATTCATACTTTTATATAATTCAATAACTTTACTATGCGCTACCATCATATTATGCATAGATTGTATAGCTTTAGGAATATCATACTTTATGCTTGGTGGAAAATTACCAATTATATATCCATTTTGAGCTACTGCCCATGCTTCATTAAATGTTATCCATTTAGTTACCCTATCTCCAAAATTATCAAAACACACCTTAGCAAAATTAACAAAATGATCAATATTATTTCTATCTAACCAATCACCATTTTTGAATAATTGTAATGGTGTATCGAAATGATGCAAAGTAACATACGGCTCAACGTTATTAGCTATACACTCATTTATTAAATTATTGTAATACTCTATTCCTTTTTCATTAACCTCTCCTACACCTTTTGGTATAACTCTACTCCAAGAAATAGACACTCTAATTCCATTTATTCCAAATTCATTTGATAATTTTATATCCTCTTTATATTTATGATAAAAATCACTTGCTACATCTCCATTAAATTTACTTTCTGGTCTATTTAAATACTCATCCCATATACATGGTCCTCTTCCATCATCTTTTGCCCCACCTTCTGCTTGATATGCAGCTGTTGCCCCACCAAAGATAAAATCGTCTCCAAAGTTATACATATTCTTTTTTCTCCTTTTACACTCATAGTATGATATTTACTTTGTTTCTAAAATTAATTATTTATTATATCTAATGCAAATTTTAATGCTCCTAATGAATCTCTTGTTAATTTTACATATTCTACTCCAGAAGTAGTGGCTGATTTTACACCTTTTGCACTACAATCCTTCTCTAATTCCTTATACATAGATGCCATTTGAGGAGCTAAAATTATCAAATCATAGTCTGTTATAACTTCTTTATGTTGCCCATATGCCATTGCAATTGATTCTAATTTTATATTCTTCGCTTTTGCACCTTTTGAAATAGAGTTTGCTAACATACTGCTTGTTGCTCCACTAGCACAAAGCACTAATACACTTAACTCTTTATCTGATTTACTAGCTATATCTATTTCTCTTACTGCTGCAACTTCAGCTTTTACTTCTTCTTCAGCATTTTCTATAATTACATCTGCTCTTTTCTTTGCTTCTTCTTCAACTAACTGTGCATCATATACCTTAAAGAATGGATAATACATTGCAAAATCAATTACTAATAATAATGGTGCTAACACAAATGATAACCCTGCAAATCCAGTTCCTAAAATTAAACCAATTGTTCCTGGTGTTGTCCAAGGTAAAGTATAAATAAAGCTGTTCATTCCTAATACCTCAACGAAGAATTTAAATATCCATACATTAAATATAGGAGTCAATATAAATGGAACAAAGAATATAGGATTTAAAACTATAGGAGCGCCAAATAATACTGGTTCATTTACTGCACATAATACAGGTATAAATGATGTTTTCCCTAAAGCCTTAAGTTGCTTTGATTTAGCCATAAATGCAAACATTGCTGTTAACATTAAAGTTGCTCCAGTTCCCCCTAAAGTAGCAACAAAATATGATGTACCATGTGTTAAAATATTGGTAGCTTGTTCCCCAGCTTGTACAAGTTGTAAGTTTGCCTCAATATTCGCAATGTAAATTGCTGTTACAGCGGGTTCAACAATTGAAGGTCCATGAATTCCAACAAACCAAAACATAGCCATAGCTCCATAAATAATAGCTACACCCAAATATCCATCTGCTGCTGTAAATAATGGTTGAAGAACCTCTAAAATCCATGCACTAAAACACCTTCCTGCAAAATTAATAAATACTATATCAAATAGCCAGAAAAATAATACACAAATTGATAACGGAATTAAATCAGCAAAAGTTTGAGAAATATTTTTAGGCACTTCATCTGGCATTTTTATAGTGACATTATTCTTTACACAAACTTTATAGATATTAGGTACTATAAATGCAACAATAAATCCTGCCAATAGACCCTTTGTTCCCATATAAGTGGTTGATAAACCACCTTCAATAGTTTCTACACTTACTAATAAGAAAGAAATTATTGCTACAATCATTACTGATACAATATTTATTTGCCTTGTTTTAGGTAATTTATTATTAAAGTTTTCTGCTAAACTCTTAGCTATTGTTGCTACCATAAGTATAGATAATATTCCCATTGAATAGTTATAAGCTTTCCATAATGCAGTATCTACATCAGCCGGCCAATAATACCCAAAAATATTTGGTACACATGCTACTAAAATGAAAAGACTTGAAAATAAAACTACTGGAATACAACTTACAAAACCATCTCTTATAGCTCTTAAATAAGGATTTCTTGAAACCTTTTCAAAAAAAGGCTTCATTTTTTCAATTAGACCTATTAATTTGTTCATCTATATCTCCCCTTACCAATTTTTCAATACCCAATTACACTTTTTATACTATCCTATTTTTTTTGCCAAATTTACAAAGTTTTTAACTATATCTCTTAATAACATTACTGTCATTAAATGATCCTGTGCATGTACCATTAAAAAGCTAACATCTACTTTATTTCCTGCCGCTTCCATTTGTATCATATTAGTTTGTACTTTATGAGCTTCATTTATTAACTCTGATGCTTCTTCTATTAATTTTTCTGCTTCTCCAAAATTGCCTTCATTTGCATAATTTAACGCTTCTACATATTTAGATCTTGCATCTCCTGCATAAGCTACTATTTCAACTGTTATTAATTCTAATTCTTCTGGTGTCATAATTTAACCCTCCATTATTTTTATTCTTATTTTTATTTTTTAATCGTGATATTCTCCTCTATCCCACTTTTCTAAAAATTCATCAAAGAATTTTTCATTACCAAATTGCCCTTCTTTTGCTACCGCAATTGAATCAATCTTTTCAATTATTTTATTATCTGCTTCAGTTGGCTCAAATTTAGTTTCTAAAAATGCATCAATTATATTCTCCATTAGTCCTACTCCAGTAATTCTTCCTCCAAACCCCAATATATTGGCATTTAAATGTTTCCTTGCATATACTGCTGAGGATATATCCCTTACTAATGTTGGTCTAGTACCTACAACTTTAGCTGTAGATGCTGTAATTCCAACACCAGTTCCACAAAGGACTACACCTAAATCAGCTTGTCCACCAACAACTTTCTCAGCTGCTTTTTTACCATATATAGCATAGTGAGTTCTTTCATTATTATAAGTACCACAATCTATAACTTCATGACCCTTTTCCTTTAAATATTCTACTACATGATTTTTTCTATCTGTAACAATATGATCACACGCAACTGCTATTCTCATCTTTAATCCTCCTATAACATTTTATTCAACATATCTACTCTTATTTGATGTCTACCACCATCATATTCTGATTCTAAATACGAATCGACTATTCTTTCAGCTAATTTTTCTCCAATTATTCCTGATCCTAAAGCTATTACAGATGTATTATTATGACCTATTGTCATATGTGCTGAATGCTCATCAGATACCTCTGCACATATTATTCCTTTATGCTTATTAGCAGCCATAAATGATCCTGCGCCAAATTCATCTATTAGTATTCCCCTATCTCCTTCATTACTAAGTATTCCTTTACAAACTACATGAGCTGAATCAACTAAATCCATTCCATCTTCTGTTTTATCAATCACTTGATATCCTTTACAGATAAGATATGATTTTAGGTGATTCTTTAAAGATTCACCCATTTTATCTGACCCTATTAATATTTTCATTTTTATTCCCCCTTTATACTACAAATTATTTTACAATAATTAGAATACTTATCTTTTAATTCTTTATCTAAACATTCATTAGTAACCAATGCAGTAATGTCCTCTAACTTATATAATGTATAGAAGTCTTCTTTTTCAATTTTGCTACAATCACACATTAAATACCTTTCCATTGAATTATTAATTATAATTCTTTGGCTTTCACCTTCTTCTTCATTAGATGTCATTATATTATTATCCGAAATACCATTAGCACCAATAAACGCCATTTTAACTCTTATTTTACTTAAAGTTTCATTAGCAAAGGCTCCAACAAATGTACTTGTTTTCTTTCTTAATCTACCGCCAACTAATATGACATCAAATTTATCATCATCTTTGAACTTTTCAAAAATATTAAGGCAATTAGTTATAATTTTTACATTTCGAGCTTCAATATAATCATACATATACTCAGTTGTTGTTCCTGGCCCTATATATATATTATCATTATCGCTTATTAAACTTGCTGCAATCTTGGCCACTTCTATTTTGTGTTGAGTATTTATACTCCTCTTTTCATTTGGTGAAAGCTCCTCGAATCTTATATATTCCTTAAGCCTTGCACCACCATGAATTCTTATTAATAATCCCTTATCTTCTAAAAATCTTAAATCCCTTCTTATTGTCATTTCAGTTGCTGCAAGCTCATCTGTTAAATCTGCAACCTTAATAATTCCACTCTTATTTAGTTTTTCTAAAATGAACTGATGTCTTTCTTCCTTAAGCATATTTTTTCACCTCCGATGCTTGCTTTTGTTTGTATTTGTTTGTTTTTTATCTTTTTTGTTTATATTTTTATTATATACTACTATTATTTTTATTCAACGCGAAATTGCAGTTAACTAATTACTTCATATACTTAATATATAAATCATTTTGCTTTATAGTGCCACAACTGTCTAAATTTATATTGTAAGTGGTACTTATCATTTTATAATATTTTTATTACAATAATATTAAGATATAAAAAAATTTGAGGTGTAATTATGGAGAAAATAATGAGACCCGTATGGGCTGAAATAGATTTAGATATACTTGCAAATAATATGAAAAATATAAAAAAATTAGCTGGCAATAAAGAAGTTATAGCTGTTGTAAAAGCAGATGCATATGGACATGGTGCCTTAGATGTAGCTCCATGCCTTTTAGAAAATGGTGCTTCAAGATTAGCTGTTGCAATGCTTACTGAAGCAATTGAACTTAGAAATAATAATATTAAAGCTCCTATAATGATACTTGGATATACACCTTTAGATTTAGGTGAAGAATTAATAAATTTTGATATAGAACAAACAATTTATGATTTAGATTATGCAAGAGAATTATCTTCATTAGCAATAAAACTTAATAAAAAAGCAAAAGTTCACATAGCTATAGATACTGGTATGGGTAGAATTGGTTTT
>ENA-OPAC01000660-OPAC01000660.1-human-gut-metagenome-genome-assembly--contig:-NODE-660-length-18705-cov-63.071421_pt1 | contig 18705 bp, 22 predicted proteins | sample MGYA00241052_ERZ501420 | MGnify/ENA primary metagenome ERZ501420 (study PRJEB25962, sample SAMEA2042513) | human gut metagenome | biome: human gut; feature: human-associated habitat; material: faeces... | reverse complement strand
AGTTCTGAAAGGCTTCCCGACTTCGGAGGGAAAGCCCGCCCCCTGCAAGGGCAAGGCGTTTTCCGGGATGCTCAAAATATTTTGAGCGGCTGAAAACATACCTTGCTATGTTCAGGCGAACATAAAAATCCGTCGGGGACGGATTGGGGAAATGCCTTTCAAACTCCGGGCTGCGCCACCTGCGGCGAACCCTGCCGTTCGGGTGCAAAGTTACGCCCTTAACGCGGTATCGGACAGAGGCTTGACCCGGACAATCAGTGCCAACCGGCGCAACGTGCTGCCACTTGCCGGAGAAGTGATACGGATTCAAAAATATCCTTGTTTATTTGCAGCATGATTCAAGAAACGAACGATTTGAAGATATGGAAAAAGGAACTTTCAGATACCCGGCAAACCGCTTCGGCGGATATTTGCCAAACCGAATATCCGAACCGTCGGATACCCGGTTTTCCAGTGACGTGGTGATTTACGGATTCAATGACTTCATGACGCAATGCCGTCATTCATCGGTTATCCGAATCCCGGCTTCACCATTGAAGCGGATACGTGACGGACCCATCTGTCAGTGTTTCACGGACTCCGATATGTATGTCACCGCTTCCGTACAGGAACAAGAAAACAATTCATCAACCATTAAAAGCAATAGAACCATGAGTAATGAAATCTTCGTTGCATTCGCAACACAAAAGGGAGGCATCGGAAAATCTACCGTCACGGCACTTGCCGCCAGCTACCTCCACAACGTGCAAGATCACAATGTCGCTGTCATAGACTGCGATGTCCCGCAGCACAGCATCCACGGTCTGCGCGAGCGTGAAACGAAACTTATCGACGAGAGCCTCTATTTCAAGGCACTCGCGTGTGACCACTTCCGCAAGATCAGGAAGAACGCCTATCCGGTCATTGCAAGCGATGCCCTCAACGCCCTTGACGATGCCGAAAGGATGCTTGCCGAAGAAGAAGTGAAACCTAACATCGTGTTCTTCGATATGCCGGGAACGCTGAAAAGCAACGGGGTTGTAAAGACCCTCTCGCAGATGGACTACATCTTCGCGCCCATGAGTGCCGACCGCTTTGTCGTGGAAAGCACCCTGCAATTCGCCGTGATGTTCCGTGACAACCTCATGACGACGGGACAGGCGAAAACAAAAGGGCTGTACCTGTTCTGGACGATGGTGGACGGCAGGGAGAAGAACGGGCTGTACGACCTGTATGAAGATGTGATTGCCGAAATGGGGTTGTCGGTGTTGTCCACCCGCCTGCCCGACAGCAAGAAATTCCGGCGCGACCTCTCGGAAGAACGCAAGGGCGTTTTCCGCTCGACTATCTTCCCGATGGACACGTCCCTGCTGAAAGGGAGCGGCATCCGTGAGTTCTCAGAAGAGATCGTCAGCATCATCAAACCGCGATGAACATGGGCAGCAGGAAAGTGAACACCGAAGGCATCGACGAGGAACTGTTGATAGCCTCCATCGGCAGGCGCAAGCAGAACGGGACCCTTTACCGCGCACAGGAGCCGCCCGTGCCTACCCCCGAAGAAGAGAGCGTTCCGGAAACGGAACCGCCGCCCACGACATCCCAGTCAAGGGAGAAGGTGCAGAAAGACAGCGGACGCCGCAAACGGCAGGATGACGACTATTCCGGTCTGTTCCTTCGCCGCAACGAGATAAAGACACGCCAGTGCGTCTATATCAGCCGCGACGTCCACAGCAAGATTCTTAAAATCGTGAACGACATCGCCGGACGGGAAATCTCGGTAGGCGGCTACGTGGACACCGTGTTGCGCCAGCATCTGGAACAGCACAAGGAGAAAATAAACGAACTGTACAAGAAACAACGTGAAGATTTAATATGAATATGGATATGAATCAGGAAAAGAACCAGAAAAACAGAAGTCCGCACCATGACGGCGGAGGTATGTTTGCCCAAGTGCAGGCGAGTGTGGAAATCCTGTCGCCCGTGCCGGTAAGCGGCAAATGCGGCGAAAAGGACTATGAACGGCTTTTCATCCGTGAACCCGAAGTAAAGGCTCGTGAGGGGAAGATGGCATACGTGCGCCCGGAGTATCACGACCGCATCATGCGCATAACCCGTGTGATCGGGCATGACAGGCTATCGCTGTCCGCCTACATCGACCATGTGCTTACACACCACTTCAACCAGTGCGAAGAGGCGATAAAGAGCCTTTACGCCCGGAATTACGATGCCGTATTCTAACCCTTAAAAGAGAACGCGCATGAATGGAACAATAAGCATGACTGACATTCTGCTGGCCGTATCGGTCAGCTGTAACCTGTGGTTCCTGTTCCTGCTGCTTTACGACCGCATCATGGAAACGAGATTCGTCCGCTTCCTTAAAGGCATTGCCGGGCTATGGCGGTCATTGGGCGGCACGGAGGTGAAGCAGGAAACAATACGGGAAACACCTCCCGCAGAAACATCGGACATCATCGGCAAAAGCCGTTTCAAGATGGCATCAACCCGGACAACCGCTGCCATACCGACGCAGGAAGCCGCCACTTCGGAAAAAGGCATTGAGCTGTCGGAGGAAGAGGCTACTTTTGACGACGGAAACACGGAAACCGTGTCCCGCCCGGCACAAGTCCCGGAGGAAAAACTCGATGAAACCTTCACGAGCATCCCACCTTCGGAACTGTAGTTCGGGGAGGATGAACCGGAGGACAGTACGCCCGACACACCGAGAGCCACGGGAAGCAATTTTGACGAGATAGACGATGCGGTGAGGGCTGCCAAGAACCCGGAAGCGACAACGGCAGAACGGGAACGTGCGGCAAAGGTCTTCTCCGATATGGAAGGAACGGAACTGTACGAGAAACTGATGTCCGGCTCGACGGAACTGAGCATCCGCATCAAGGGGCTTATCGAAGTCCGGCTGAAGAAACCGAAAAAGGAATTTACCGTACCCGACAACATTGACGAGTTCAATATCCGGGACTATGTATAACGACTAAAAAAGAGTGGAAATGAAAACGTAAGACGGCATCACACCATGCGCACGGCAGTACAAGGTACAGCCAATCCGCAACGGACAGCCCCAAGTCCGTAGAAACAAACGGGCTACCACTAAACCAAAGTAAAGTAATCAAGTATCAACCGCCCGAAAAAGGACTATCCACCCTTTGGACGGCACAAAACAAGAACAGTTTATGAACAAGAACATCAGACAAAAGTTCATCATCTCTGCGGCACTTATGATTGCCGCAACCGCCTCCGCATTTGCGCAAGGAAACGGTCTGGCAGGCATCAACGAAGCCACCTCTATGGTGAGTTCGTATTTTGACCCCGGCACGAAATTAATCTACGCCATCGGCGCGGTAGTCGGGCTTATCGGTGGCGTGAAAGTGTACGGAAAATTCTCGTCCGGCGACCCGGACACGAGCAAGACTGCCGCCTCGTGGTTCGGGGCTTGCATCTTCCTGATTGTCGCCGCCACCATCCTGCGTTCATTCTTCCTTTAATAAACAATGTATGGCTGAATACCCGATAAACAAGGGTATCGGCCGTCCGGTCGAGTTCAAGGGGCTGAAAGCCCAGTACCTCTTCATCTTCTGCGGAGGTCTGCTGGCTCTCTTCGTCCTGTTCGTCATCCTCTATATGGTCGGCATAGACCAGTGGGTATGTATCGGCTTCGGCGCGGCATCGTCTTCCGTCCTCGTATGGCAGACCTTCGCGCTGAACGCCCGGTACGGCGAACACGGGCTGATGAAATTGGGAGCGGCAAGGAGCCATCCCCGATACCTTATCAACCGGCGGCGGATCACCCGATTATTCAAACGGCAACGAAAGGAAGAAACGACATGAGAAATACATCCAAAATGACAACACTGGAAAACAAGTTCCCCCTGCTGGCTGTGGAGCATGGCTGCATCATTTCCAAAGACGCCGACATCACGGTGGCTTTCGAGGTGGAACTGCCGGAACTTTACACCGTGACGGGCGCGGAGTACGAGGCGATACACGGCTGCTGGTGCAAGGCTATCAAGGTGCTGCCGGACTTCTGCGTCGTGCATAAGCAGGACTGGTTCATCAAGGAACGCTACAAGCCGGAGTTACAGAAGGACGACATGAGTTTCTTGAGCCGTTCCTTTGAACGCCACTTCAACGAGCGTCCGTACCTGAAACACTCCTGCTACCTCTACCTGACCAAGACGACAAAGGAGCGTAACCGGATGCAGAGCAATTTCAGCACGCTGTGCCGGGGACATATCATCCCGAAGGAGCTGGACAAGGAAACCGCCGCGAAGTTCATGGAGGCTACGGAACAGTTCGAGCGCATCATCAACGACAGCGGATTTGTCAAGCTGCGCCGCCTCTCCACCGACGAGATTGTGGGGACGGACGGCAAAGCCGGACTGATAGAGCGTTATTTCTCGCTCATGCCCGAAGGCGACGCCACGTTGCAGGACATCGACCTATCGGCAAGGGAGATGCGTATCGGTGACAACCGCCTGTGCCTGCACACCCTTTCCGATGCGGAAGACTTGCCCGGCACGGTGGCTACCGACACCCGGTATGAAAAACTCTCCACCGACCGCTCGGACTGCCGCCTCTCCTTCGCATCCCCGGTGGGGCTGCTGCTCTCCTGCAACCACATCTACAACCAGTACGTGATTATCGACAACAGCGAGGAGAACCTTCAAAAATTCGAGAAGTCGGCAAGAAACATGCAGTCGCTCTCGCGCTATTCGAGGAGCAACAGCATCAACCGCGAGTGGATAGACCGATACCTGAACGAAGCCCATTCCTACGGGCTGACTTCGGTACGGGCGCACTTCAATGTCATGGCGTGGAGCGATGACGCGGAGGAACTGAAACACATAAAGAACGACGTGGGAAGCCAGTTGGCGAGTATGGAGTGCGTGCCGCGCCACAACACCATCGACTGCCCGACACTTTATTGGGCGGCTATGCCCGGCAATGCTGCGGACTTTCCGGCGGAAGAGAGTTTCCATACCTTCATCGAACAGGCGGTGTGCCTCTTCACGGAGGAAACCAACTACCGCAGCTCGCTCTCGCCTTTCGGCATCAAGATGGTGGACCGGCTCACGGGAAAACCGCTGCACCTCGATATCAGTGACCTGCCGATGAAGAGGGGCATCACCACTAACCGCAACAAGTTCGTATTGGGTCCTTCGGGCAGCGGCAAGTCGTTCTTCATGAACCACCTCGTGCGCCAATACTACGAGCAGGGCGCGCATGTGGTGTTGGTGGACACGGGAAACTCCTATCAGGGATTGTGCGAGATGATACGGCGCAAGACGGGCGGTGCTGACGGCGTGTATTTCACCTATACGGAGGAGAAGCCCATCAGTTTCAACCCGTTCTACACCGACGGTGCGCCCATAATGGAAGCGTAGTAAATATCTCTTTAGCAAGAGATTAGGTTAGAGTTCAAATTTCATAAATGTAACAAAATGAAAAGGAAACCTACTCCCAGCCAACTTATCCTAAAGGGAAACCCGAGGGGGAGTGCAGCATGTTGGAAAAGCGATAAGTCAACAAATTGTCATGTTGCGACTGAATTGCGAGGGGGAACGATAGACACGAGGATGAAGCCTGATTGGTTGAACGATAGCTCAGTGGCAAATGAAGAAGCGATGGCGAAAGACAATTATATACGCCATACTGTGATACCTTTTCTCAGTCGTTCGGGAGAAGAGGCAAGAACTAATTACAGCACAACCGTAATAAACGGAGAAAAGAGCGAACGTCGCATCCGACAGTCTATCACGCTAATAGTTATTACGCTAACTAAATGGGGATTGCCTAAACCGAAACGCCGTAAGGCTATAGAGTTTGCTCTTGAATATTCGGCATGGCAACGGAGCTTCCATAGTAGTCCGAACAGGGGAAAGCCTTGTACATGGCGAAGGGAAGCAGTTGATAATTTTAATATAAATCAAAGGAAAACGTGAGAGACGTATGAGAAATCCAGAGAAAGTATTAAACACTTTATGTTTACACAGCAAAGTTTCGGACTATAAGTACGAAAGACTGTATCGTATCCTATTCAATGAAGATATGTTTTATGTTGCTTATCAGCGTATATACGCCAAGCAAGGTAACATGACATCAGGTGCAGATGGCAAAACAATAGACCAAATGAGCATTCAGAGAATAGAACATATTATTGAAAGTCTTAAAAATGAGACTTATCAACCCAAACCTGCAAAGAGGGTATATATTCCCAAAAAGAATGGCGGAAACCGTCCATTGGGAATACCATCTTTTGAGGATAAGTTAGTGCAAGAGGTAGCACGTATGATATTAGAAGCTATTTATGAGGGGCATTTTGAAAGCACCTCACACGGCTTCAGACCATACAAAAGTTGCCATACTGCATTAACACATATTCAACATCAGTTCACAGGAACACGTTGGTTTATAGAAGGAGACATTAAAGGTTTCTTTGATAATATAAACCACAACATACTGATAGATACTCTTCGAGAACGAATATCAGATGAACGTTTCCTAAGGTTGGTGAGAAAGTTTCTCAATGCAGGATATGTTGATAATTGGAAATATAACCGCACATACTCAGGAACACCTCAAGGTGGAATTATTAGCCCAATATTGGCTAACATCTATCTCGACAAGTTCGATAAGTACATAAACGAGTATATTGAAAGGTTCAATAAAGGTGAGAAAAAAAGACGTAATGCAGTCTACTTTCAAAAGAATACCCAAGCGGTAAATCTAAGAAAGAAACTTAAAGTAGAAACTGACCCTTGTGTAAAGGCAGAGCTAACAGAAAAAGCAAAGAAATTACAAATAGAGATGCGTAATATACCATGTAGTCATGATATGGACGAAAATTACAGAAGAATGAAGTATGTAAGATATGCAGATGACTTCATCATTGGAGTTATTGGTTCTAAAGTAGATTGCGAAAAGATTAAAGCTGACATCACGAAATACATGAGCGATGTTCTTAATCTTGAACTCTCAGCAGAGAAAACGTTGATAACCCATGCACAAGACACTGCAAAATTTCTTGGGTATGAACTCTCTGTGAGGAAATCCTATGCGATGAAACGAAATCGTAAAGGAGTTCTCCAGCGTGATTTTAATGGTAGAGTTGTGCTTACGCTGCCAATAGAGACCGTAAAGAAGAAGCTAAAAGAGTACGATGCCATAAGTTTCGAGCAAGCAAACGGCAAAGAAATCTGGAAGCCAAAATCCCGGTCACATTTAACAGCTATGCAACCACACGATATATTAGCCCAATTCAATTGGGAAATACGTGGGTTCTATAACTATTACAGTATTGCTAATAATGTATCTGCCACATGTTCTAAGTTTGGTTACATCATGGAGTACAGTATGTATCTAACACTTGCTCAAAAGCTAAGAAGTACAATAAGCAAGTTGAAGAAAAAGTACGAGACAAACAAGCAGTTTATAATCCCATACAAGGATGATAAAGGGCGACAACAGTACCGAATACTGTATGATGATGGATTTAAACGCCAAACAACAAACGCAAACACAAATTGCGACACACAACCATTTACCGTAATTGTGCCACCTCCAACATTGGTGGAGAGGCTCAAAACTAATCGTTGTGAACTCTGCGGAGTAGAAAGTCCTACTGTTATGCACCACGTCCGTACACTCAAAACTCTATCAAAGGAGTACGAATGGAACAGAATAATGCTAAACAGAAACCGAAAAACTCTCGCTGTATGTCCAAGTTGCAACGCAAAGATACAAGAACATGAAAAATAAAGTGCATTTATCAACGGAGAGCCGTATACATCGAGAGGTGTACGTACGGTTCGGGGGCAGGCTCTCGAAAACCTGTCGTAGCAATACGACAAGGCGTCGAGTGCCGAGCCTACACTACGTGTTCGACGTGGAGAAGAAGGACAGCATCAAGACGCTGCTGCTGACGCTCTGGAAGTCGGAGGACGACAAGGTGACGAAAACCGAAAGCGGGGAATTGGGCAGTGCCGTGAGTGCCTACATCGAGCGCATCAGGGCAGACCGGAGCATCGTGCCGTCGTTCAACACCTTCTACGAGTACATGCGCGACGACTACCGCCGGGAACTGGCGGAGCGTGACATCAAGGTGGAGAAAGAGGACTTCAACATCGACAACATGCTCACCACCATGCGGCAGTATTACCGGGGCGGACGCTACGACTTCCTGCTCAACTCGGCGGAGAACATCGACCTGCTGGGCAAACGGTTCATCGTATTTGAGATCGATTCCATCAAGGACAACCGCGAACTGTTCCCGGTAGTGACCATCATCATCATGGAAGCCTTCATCAACAAGATGCGGCGTCTGAAGGGCGTGCGCAAACAGCTTATCGTGGAAGAGGCTTGGAAGGCTCTCTCGTCGGCGAACATGGCTGACTACCTGCGCTATATGTACAAGACGGTGCGCAAGTATTTCGGTGAGGCTATCGTGGTGACGCAGGAGGTGGACGACATCATTTCCTCCCCTGTCGTCAAGGAAAGCATCATCAACAACTCGGACTGCAAGATACTTCTCGACCAGCGTAAGTACATGAACAAGTTCGACCAGATTCAGGCGTTGCTCGGACTGACGGAGAAGGAGAAGTCGCAGATACTCTCCATCAACATGGCGAACAACCCCTCACGGCTCTACAAGGAGGTGTGGATAGGCTTGGGCGGCACGCAGTCGGCAGTATATGCCACCGAGGTGAGCGCGGAAGAGTATCTGGCGTACACCACCGAGGAAACGGAAAAGGTGGAGGTGTACCGTCTGGCGGAGCAGCTGGGCGGCGACATTGAAGCCGCCATCCGGCAGCTTGCCGAAAGGCGAAGAAACAAGCAATAAGTAATCAATAATCGGTAAAACAGGTTTATCAACGAAAAAAAAAAAGCGTATGAGCATATCAAGAATGAAGATGCTGCAAGTCAGCAAGTGTCTGATCGGACTGGCGGTCATGGTGCTGCAATCCTGCGATGTGGCGGAGAACCGCCGCGACCTGCTGTGCGGGAACTGGGAAAGCGTGGAGGGCAAGCCCGACGTGCTTATCTACAAGGAGGGCGAAGCCTACAAGGTGACGGTATTCAGACGGAGCGGCATCCGCCGCAGGTTGAAACCGGAAACCTACCTCTTGCAGGAGGAGAACGGCAACCTGTTCATGAACACCGGCTTCCGCATCGACGTGGCGTATAATGAAGCCACCGACGTGCTGACCTTCTCACCGAACGGGGACTACGTGCGTGTGAAACCGCAGCCGGAAACTCCAGCAGAAAAATAAGAACCGCTAAAATCCAAAGAAACATGAGAACAAGAATAACATTCGTCATCTGCCTGTGCCTGCTTTTCGCGGGCAGGGCTTCCGCCCAATGGGTCGTGAGCGATCCGGGCAATCTGGCGCAGGGCATCATCAACGCCTCGAAGAACATCATCCACACCTCGAAGACCGCCACGAACATGGTGAACAACTTTCAGGAAACGGTGAAAATCTACGAGCAGGGCAAGAAGTATTACGATGCCCTCAAATCGGTGAACAATCTGGTCAAGGACGCCCGCAAGGTGCAGCAGACCATCCTGATGGTGGGCGACATCACGGACATCTACGTGACCAGCTTCCAGAAGATGCTACGCGACGACAACTTCACGGTGGAGGAACTCGGAGCCATCGCTTTCGGGTACACGAAACTGCTGGAGGAATCCAATGACGTGCTGACGGAACTGAAGAACGTGGTGAACATCACCACGCTCTCCATGACGGACAAGGAGCGCATGGACGTGGTGGAACGTTGCCACTCCAAGATGAAGCGTTACCGCAACCTCGTGAGCTACTACACTAACAAAAACATCAGCGTGAGCTACCTGCGTGCGAAGAAGAAAAACGACCTCGACCGCATCATGGGGCTGTACGGGAGTATGAACGAAAGATACTGGTAGCCTATGGAGTTCGACAACCTTCACCAGATTCTCCGCTCGCTCTACGAGCAGATGATGCCGCTGTGCGCTGACATGGCGGGCGTGGCGAAAGGCATCGCCGGGCTGGGCGCGCTCTTCTATGTCGCCTACCGGGTATGGCAGTCGTTGGCGAGAGCCGAACCGATAGACGTGTTCCCCATGCTGCGCCCGTTTGCGATAGGCTTGTGTATCATGTTCTTTCCGACGGTGGTATTAGGTACGATAAACAGCATCATGTCGCCCGTCGTGCAGGGTACGGCAAAGATGCTGGAGGCGGAAACGCTGGACATGAACCGATACCGTGAGCAGAAGGACAAACTGGAATACGAAGCGATGATGCGCAACCCCGAAACCGCCTACCTCGTGTCGAACGAAGAGTTTGACAAGCAACTGGAGGAACTGGGCTGGTCGCCCGGCGACATGGTGACGATGGCGGGGATGTACATCGAGCGCGGGATGTACAACATGAAGAAGGGCATCCGCGACTTCTTCCGCGAGATACTGGAACTGATGTTCCAAGCCGCCGCCCTCGTGATAGACACCATCCGCACCTTTTTTCTTGTGGTGCTGGCGATACTCGGTCCGATAGCCTTCGCCATATCGGTGTGGGACGGCTTCCAAAGTACGCTCACACAGTGGATATGCCGCTACATACAGGTCTATCTGTGGCTGCCCGTGTCGGATATGTTCAGCACCATACTGGCGAAGATACAGGTGCTGATGCTGCAAAGCGACATCGAACGGATGCAGGCTGACCCGAACTTCTCGCTGGATTCGAGCGACGGGGTATATATCGTCTTCATGATAATCGGCATCATCGGCTACTTCACCATCCCCACGGTGGCGGGCTGGATTATCCAAGCCGGCGGCATGGGAAGCTACGGCCGCAACGTGAACCAGACGGCGGGACGAGCCGGAGGCATGGCGGGCAGCGTGGCGGGTGCAGCCGCAGGAAACGTGGTCGGACGTGCCGGGAAACTGCTGAAATAATCAACTGACAATTAAAAACGAATAAACAACAATGGAATTTAAGTCACTCAAAAACATCGAATCATCGTTCAGGCAGATACGCCTGTTCGGTATCGTCTTCCTCTCGCTGTGCGCCGTGATAACGGTATGGAGCGTGTGGAGTTCCTACCGCTTCGCGGAGCGGCAGCGTGAGAAGATCTATGTGCTGGACAACGGCAAGTCGCTGATGCTGGCACTCTCGCAGGACCTCTCGCAGAACCGTCCGGCGGAAGCGAGGGAGCATGTGCGCCGCTTCCACGAACTGTTTTTCACGCTCTCGCCCGAAAAGAGCGCGATAGAACACAACGTGAAGCGTGCCTTGCTGCTGGCGGACAAGAGCGTGTACAACTACTATTCGGACTTCGCCGAGAAGGGGTACTACAACCGCATCATCGCCGGGAACATCAACCAAGTGCTGAAGGTGGACAGCGTGGTGTGCGACTTCAACGGCTATCCCTACCGCGCCGTGACCTACGCCACGCAGAAGATTATCCGGCAGAGCAACGTCACAGAGCGCAGCCTTGTGACGACGTGCCGCCTCTTGAACTCGTCCCGTTCGGACGACAACCCGAACGGGTTCACCATCGAGGGATTCACCATCATCGAGAACAAAGATTTACAAACCATCAAAAGGTAAACGGACATGAAGAAAATCAAGAAATCACTGTGGAGTGCGTACTGGAAACTCCACGACAAAAAGAAAATGCTGGTGGAACGGCTCAAAGGGTATCTGGACGGCTTGCCGCCGAAGACACGCAGGCGCACCATGCTGGCGATGCTCGCCGCATTCGCCGCGCTTGCCCTCTACACCTTCGGCAAAGCCGTCTATGACATCGGCAGGAATGACGGCAGCCGGATGGAGATAGACCATGCCGGACAGGTGGAACTGTCCGTGAAGCCGGATAACAATCACAATGTAATACCTTATTTATATGGAACAGACGAAGAATGAACCCAAGAACGAAAACAAGGCGGCTCCCGGCAACGACAAGCCGAAAAAGGAGCGCAAACCGCTGACCGAAGCTCAACGGCTGAAACGTCAGAAAATGATAGTGCTTCCCGCTATGGTGCTGGTATTCATCGGGGCGATGTGGCTGATATTCGCCCCGTCCTCCGGCAAGGAGCAGGAACCGGGAACGGGCGGCTACAACATCGAGATGCCCGACGCAGATAAGGAGAACCGCCGGATTATCGGTGACAAGGCGAAAGCCTACGAGCAGGGGGCGATGGAGGAAAGGCAGGAGAACCGCAGCCGCGCCATGCAGCAGTTGGGCGACCTGTTCGACCGCGAAACGGCGGCAGCGGATGGAGACAGCGACTTCGATCTTGCCAATCCCGGCGGAACGGAAGAGGCGGTGAAGCCCGCACCGAAGACCATCCAGTCCTCGGCAGCCGCCTACCGTGACCTCAATGCCACGCTCGGCAACTTCTACGAGCAGCCGAAAAACGACAATGCGGAGATGGACGAACTGCTGGAACGTATCGCCACGCTCGAATCCGAACTGGAAAGCGGAAAAGAGAGAAGCTCCACGATGGACGAGCAGGTGGCACTCATGGAAAAATCCTACGAGCTGGCGGCGAAGTACATGGGCGGTCAGAACGGCACGCAGGCGGCGGGACAGACCGCAGAGCCGTCCCCCGTACAGAAAGCCGGAAAGAACACGGCAAAACCAGTCAGGCAGGTGACGCATCAGGTGGTGTCCTCGCTCGGACAGCCCATGAACAATGCCGAATTTGTCGCCTCCTTCTCGCAAGAGCGCAACCGCAGTTTCAACACGGCGGTGGGCGTCACGACCGTATCGGACAGGAACACCATACCGGCATGCGTCTATGGGGCGCAGAGCGTGACGGACGGGCAGGCGGTCAGGTTGCGCTTGCTGGAGCCGATGGCGGTGGCAGACCGGATCATTCCCCGTAATGCGGTGGTGGTCGGCGCAGCCAAGATTCAGGGCGAACGGCTCGGCATTGAAATCACCTCTCTGGAACACGACGGTACGGTTATCTCGGTGGAGTTGGAGGTCTATGACACGGACGGGCAGCCCGGCATATTCATCCCCAACTCGATGGAGATGAACGCCGTCAGGGAGGTTGCCGCCAACATGGGCGGCTCGCTCGGCAGCAGCATCAACATCTCCACCAATGCCGGGGCGCAGCTCGCCTCCGATTTGGGCAAGGGGCTGATACAAGGCACGAGCCAGTACATTGCCAAGAAGATGCGCACCGTCAAAGTGCATCTGAAAGCCGGGTACAGGGTCATGCTCTATCAAGAAGTGAATTAAGGAAACAATCAATCAAATTTTTATTTACCACTAAAAATCCAAAGTAATGAGAAAAGTAATCATGATGTTTGCCCTTGCTATGGGCATCGCAACTGCCAACGCGCAGGAAAACGTAACCGTTGAAACGACCAACGGCAGTGAACAACCGACCTTGACAAAAGAGGTCTATCCGCAGAAGGAAGCGGACGGCGACCTGTATCACGGTCTGACGAGAAAGCTGGGCTTTGACCGCATGGTCCCCCCGCACGGCTTGGAAGTGACCTACGACAAGACCGTGCATGTCATCTTCCCGGCGGAAGTGCGTTATGTCGATTTAGGCTCACCCGATTTGATTGCGGGCAAAGCCGACGGAGCGGAGAACGTCATCCGTGTGAAGGCTACCGTGAGGAACTTCCCGAACGAAACCAACATGTCCGTAATCACGGAGGACGGGAGTTTTTACACCTTCAACGTGAAGTACGCCGCCGAACCGCTGCTGCTCAACGTGGAGATGTGCGACTTCATCCATGACGGCGAGGCGGTGAACCGCCCGAACAACGCGCAGGAAATCTACCTGAAAGAATTAGGCAGTGAAAGTCCCATGCTGGTGCGCCTTATCATGAAGTCCATCCACAAGCAGGACAAGCGTGAGGTGAAGCATATCGGCTGCAAGCGCTTCGGCATCCAGTACCTTCTGAAAGGCATCTACACGCACAACGGGCTTCTGTATTTCCACACGGAAATCAGGAATCAAAGCAACGTGCCTTTCGATGTGGACTACATCACGTGGAAAATCGTGGACAAAAAAGTGGCGAAGCGTACCGCCGTGCAGGAGCGTATCATCCTGCCGCTCCGCACGCAGAACTACGCCACGCTCGTGCCGGGCAAAAAAAGCGAACGCACGGTCTTCACGATGGCGAAGTTCACCATCCCCGACGGCAAGTGCCTCGTGGTGGAGCTGAACGAGAAGAACGGAGGTCGCCACCAGTCCTTCGTGATCGAGAACGAGGACTTGGTACGTGCCAATACCATCAATGAACTTCAAGTGCACTGACCATGAGAAAGTACATCGCAATCATCATCGTGTCGCTTGCCCTGTTCACGGGGCAGGCGCACGCCCAGCGATGCCTGCCGAAGATGCAGGGCATCGAGGTAAGGGCGAATCTGGCGGACGGATTCAAACCCGGCGGCAATGACGGCGGGTACAGTTTCGGGGCGGCTCTCTCCACCTACACGAAGAAAGGTAACAAATGGGTGTTCGGGGGTGAGTATCTCCTGAAGAACAACCCGTACAAGGACACCGCCATATCTGTGGCGCAGTTCACGGCGGAGGGCGGCTACTATTTCAAGATACTCTCCGATGCCCGTAAAATCGTGTTCGTCTATGCGGGGGCTTCGGCTCTCGCCGGGTATGAATCGGTGAATTGGGGCGAAAAGGTGCTACATGACGGCTCGACACTGCATGACCGGGACGCCTTCGTCTATGGCGGTGCGCTGACGTTGGACGTGGAGTTTTACGTGGCTGACCGTATCGCCCTGCTCGCCAACCTCCGGGAGCGTTGCCTGTGGGGTGCTGACACCCGGAAGTTCCATACCCAATTCGGGATAGGCATCAAGTTCGTCATCAACTGATGCGCCGCATGGAACGGACGGATATAGACACTATGAGGCAAATATCCCTCGCGGACTTTCTCGCACGGTTGGGACATGAGCCTGTCCGAAGGAGCGGAAACGAACTTTGGTATCATGCGCCGTACCGCAGTGAGCGCACGCCCTCTTTCCGCGTGAACGTGGCGAAACGGCTCTGGTACGACTTCGGTTTGGGCAAGGGCGGTGACATCTTCACGCTTGCCGGGGAGTTTGCCCGAAGCGGCGACTTCATGGCGCAGGCGAGATTCATAGCGGAAACCGCCAATATGCCTATGCTTGTTCCCGAAGTGAGTAAACCGACTTTCCTGCCTAAACCGTCAGAACCTGCCTTTGAGGGTGTGGAAACCGCCCCACTGCTTCGCTCCACACTGACGGACTATCTGGCGGAACGGGGCATCCCTTATGTCGTTGCATCCCGCCACTGCTGCCGCCTGAACTACGGCGTGCGTGGAAAGCGGTATTTCGCAGTTGGCTTTCTGAACGTGGCTGGCGGCTATGAAATCCGGAGCCGTTATTTCAAGGGGTGCGTACCACCGAAAGATGTGTCACTGATAAAACCGGAAGATACCGCCTCTGACATGTGCAGCGTGTTCGAGGGCTTCATGGACTTTTTGTCCGCTGCCACGCTCGGCATAGGCGGCAATGGAGACAGCCTTGTGCTGAACTCCGTCGCCAACGTGGGTAAGGCGGTGAAACACTTAGACGGGTACGGGCGCATCGACTGCTTCCTCGACCGTGACGAAGTCGGGCGGAGGACGCTGGAAACCCTCAAAGGACACTACGGCGGACGTGTCTGTGACCGTTCCTCACTCTATGACGATTGCAAGGACTTGAACGAGTATCTGCAACTGACAGTAAAAAAAGAAATGAACAATAACTTAAAAATCAAAGGACAATGAACATACTGAACAACAAGAACAAGAGAACATCCATCTTCAAGGCGTTGGCACTCTGCCTGTTCGCCGCCGTGTCGCTCACGCTCGCATCGTGTGACGATGACATGGACATCCAGCAATCCTATCCGTTCACGGTGGAAACGATGCCCGTGCCGAACAAGGTCACAAAGGGGCAGACGGTGGAAATCCGCTGTGAGCTGAAAAGGACAGGCGACTTCGCCAACACGCTCTATACCATCCGCTATTTCCAGTTCGAGGGGGAAGGCAAGTTGGAAATGGATAACGGCATCACGTTCTTACCCAACGACCGCTACCTGCTCGAAAACGAGAAGTTCCGGCTGTACTACACGGCGGAGGGTGACGAGGCGCACAACTTCATCGTGGTGATGGAGGACAACTTCAACAACTCTTACGAGCTGGAATTTGACTTCAACAACCGGAACGCGAAGGACGACATTCAGACCGTCATCCCCATCGGCAATTTCAAACCTCTGCCAAAATGATGCGTGTATTCATGGCTATCCTCTGTTCGCTTCTGGCGGTCTGTTCTGTGTCCGCACGGGACAGCCGTCAGAAGGGGACGGACGGGCAGGCGGCAATCTACCGCCTGTCGAGCGGGCGGTTCGTTGTACGAAGTATTTTGAGGGCTGGCACACGGAGAAACACCATCCATACGTGGGCTGGGGGCATCAGGTGCAGCCGGGGGAAAGGTATTCGGCACGCACCATGACGAAACGGCAGGCGGACGCGCTCCTGCGGAAAGACTTGCGGAAGTTCTGCGCCATGTTCCGCAAGTTCGGGCGTGACAGTCTGCTCCTTGCCACGCTCGCCTACAATGTCGGTCCATACCGGCTTTTGGGGAGCGGGAAGATACCCAAAAGCACGCTGATCCGAAAATTGGAGGCGGGCGACAGGAACATTTACCGGGAATATATCGCTTTCTGCAACTACAAGGGGAAACGGCACGCCATGCTGCTCAAACGGAGAAAGGCGGAGTTTGCGCTGCTGTATATCCCATAACACATATAATCAGAAACAGAAACTCCGATGAAGTTGACGGCGTCATCGGAGTTTCAATTTTATTTGAATTTGATTTAGATTATTTATTCAGTTATTGAAATCAACCATTTTAGCATTTCGTTGAGGTTGTTTAGCAGATTGAATAGCACTACTTTGTCTGAATCTTGAAGTATTCCAAAAAAATCAAATAAGGTTTCTGTTTTTGCATCAAGTTTCGTACTTTTTCTGTGTGCGACAGTACAAGAACGTAAGTCTTGTATTTCACGTAAGAGTTTGACAAAATCACTATTTAATAATCCTTCTGAAATTAAGAAACATTCAAACTTCGTGATTCCACCTTGAATATTTGAAGGCTTAAGTTCCTTTACTTTCTTTGCTGTCAGTAATTGTTCTACATCTGGTTTTGTGCAATCGATAGCCTTTACCAATTCTTTTTCATTCAATGAATCGATAACCAACTTCGTAATTGACTGAATTAGTCCATCAAATTCCTTTTGATCATCATCTTGCCCCATTAGATGTAAGGTCTGAAAATGATATTGGTCATCAACTGCTAATTCTTTGAATAATAGCCAACCATACTTCTTCGCCCATTTCTTATTTGCCTGTACATAAAGTTGCTTGAACAGCAAATCTGGAGCAATGGAGCAATTCGTTGGTATAGCGTCAAACCATCTACTAAAAGTAGTTATACTATATGAGCCATTTTTTGGGGGCAAAACATTAAAATTTTTCCAATGAAGTTGCTCCTTATGTGGTATTCTACCTAAATCAACAAGAGCAACCACCACATAATCGTCTGAACGATCATTATCTATTCGCATACCCCACGTTGGTCCTGAAAGATAACCATCTTGAACAGAGTATTTCTCTACCGCTTGGAAATACTTAGACAGAACATCTCTTTTGAAGAAAATTGGCGAAAGCGAATAAGGTTCATCACCTTGTCTTGTAAACAGATTTGGTATTCTGTATTCATCACAAGATATGAAAATTTCGTTACCATCTTCATCTGCACCAACGATGAAATTTTCGTATCCAGAATCACGGAGTTTCCAAAGGTGTTGAATATTTTTCTCGTTATGTCTATACACACATTTTCCGCGAAATATTGCACAAGATTTATATTCCAAACCGAATCCTGAAGATTTACTCAGGGCATAACTGAAAATACAGTCTTCATCCTTTATTACGCTTATAGGAATTGGATGAAAACCTAACTCTTCTAAACTCGTATCACTATTAACAATCTCATCATTGAAAATCAATAGATTAAGCTGCTTTACAGCAATATATTCCTTTATATATTTCAACTTAACATCTAAATTCACTCCCATAACTTTGGCAACCTCCACATCATCGCCACACTCATCTACTTGATAATACACATATTTATTTTTACCTTGTGCTTCCTTATGCAACTTGAAGTACATGACAAACTCCTCTGCAAGAAATGCCTCTTCATTCCATCTACCTTCATTTTCCAAATACATAACGATTGGTTCTGTCTCATCGTTCTCATAACGAGAATAGCTAATAAATGTTCCATCTAACTGTTCGTTAATAAGAGGACCTACTTGTGAGTGGTTAATGTCCCATGTATCGTATGACATGCTTTTATCAACAACATCGTCATTTACCAAACACGAGAAGATTGTATCATTACAAAGCGTTATCCAACCACTATTATTAAATTTGTGAATCAATCTTTCTACAAATTGTTCACATAAAGGGAACTGTTTTGGACTTATCATTGTTATTCATATTTTATTAAATTTGAATTATCTATTTATTTTGAGCATTATTTATATACGACTATGGGTATCAATGCTTTTGCAAAGATACCCATAAAATTCCATATATCGCTAATAAGCGAAAAAACAGCGGTTTCTTTGCTACTTTCTTTGTCCGCCATCATGCTCACCGAAAGAAAGTAGGG
>ENA-OPAC01000656-OPAC01000656.1-human-gut-metagenome-genome-assembly--contig:-NODE-656-length-18807-cov-6.329672_pt1 | contig 18807 bp, 15 predicted proteins | sample MGYA00241052_ERZ501420 | MGnify/ENA primary metagenome ERZ501420 (study PRJEB25962, sample SAMEA2042513) | human gut metagenome | biome: human gut; feature: human-associated habitat; material: faeces... | reverse complement strand
AACTCCAGCAACTTGTTTGACAACTTGTCCATCTTTTTTAAAGAGAAGAGTTGGAATCGACATGATACCGAATTGACGCGCTGTATTTGGATTTTCATCGACATCCATCTTACAGATTTTCAAATCATCTTCATGTACTTCTTCTGCCAACTGATCCAAAATTGGAGCTTGCATGCGGCATGGACCACACCAAGTTGCCCAAAAGTCAATCAAGACAAGGCCTTGGCTGGTTTCTTGTTCAAAAGTTGCATCTGTGATTATGTGTGCCATATTTCCTCCTTTTTCAGTAGTGACTACTGATTCTGCATTTCTACTTTTATTTTACACTAAAAGATGTCATTTTAGAAATATTTGCTACGGGGACTCCTCAGGCATCTTCTCTCTTTTTGCGCCAAAAGATGAGACTAGAAGCTGTAAGGCTGATCACCCCTAAGAGACCCAGAGAATGGTCTTTGCTCCCTGTTTGAGGAAGCGTATGATCTGCTTTCTCCCCTCCCACTACAAGAGTTGCAGCTTGAGGATCTTCTGCCAATCCTTGTGAAACAAATTGAGGTCCATAGGATACAGCTAGTGTATGATGAGGTTTCTCTTGTCTTGCTGATTCTCTTTGCATCTGTTCTTCTTTTTCAGGAAGAGTTTGGCTTGGTTGGACAAGGTGTTCTGGAGTTGGAAGCGTATATTCTTCCTTGTAGTGCACTTCTGGAGCGACTAGAGCAGCTCCTTCTATTTCTGGCAAGTTCGCATAGTCTGTATCTGTTGCACTTGGTACATAGGCTGCCTTTTGGGCGCGGGTCTTTTCGACAATTGGAATCGCCGCCTGGATAGAATCTGTCTTGAAGGTCACTTCATATGGATGCTCCACCGTTAAATCAGATGGGTCATAGGTGTTAAAGACTAGGGCTAACTTGTGACCTTTCTTAACTGTATAGAGATTTGGTTGGAGATAAACCGTGTAATCGTGGAATTCTCCCACCTTTGGCTCAATGCTAGCGCGAGAGCTTGCTGAATCGTAGCCAGACTTAGGATTCGCAAGGTTGATCCAGCCTTTTGCGATCACCTTGTACTTGGTCTTGATGGTTTCGTATTCGGCAACAGATAGGTTGCTTAAATTGCTTCCCATCCAGAAACCGTCTGCTGTTTTATCTTGCTTGACGCTACCATTTCCTACCACGTCAAAGTCCTCATCTGCCACATCTACCAAGAGGGCGTTAATTTGGAAATTCTTTCCTTGACCTTTGGCAAGAGCTGCCTTGAAATGAACGGGGATGTGGCCCTTGATCGTAGTGTCCTCAGTAACATCAGAAACGAAGGTCAGATTGGCCTTAGAGGAGGCTTTGCTGACAGTTTCATTACGGTTAGCGATCTCAACACCTGCAGCCGCATAATCACTAGAAATGGTTTCTTCTAGACGTTTCGAGCTTGCATTCAAGAAGAGACGTTGACTGCTCTTCCAGTTATCATAGCTGGTCCACTTGCTTGGATCATAGTTGTTTTGAGCTAGAACCGCTGGCAAGCTTTCGACGTGATTGTCCACTCCATAGAGGTAATGGGTCAGCCAGGTATTGAGCAGGTCATAAAAGTCCTGACCATTGGCGGTGATGCCGTATCCCCGTGACATAGCCGCTGGGTAGACGTGATCTCCTTGGTGGAGATAGAGCTTGACATCTTGTCCTGCTTTCTTGAGGGCATCGTACATGAGTTCAAAGTGTTTGGTCTTGACATTGTCATCATTCAAGCCATGGACGATCAGGGCGCTGGTCTTGAGATTTTCCGGATGAAGGGTATAATCCCGCTCCTTCCAGACATCACTGTAGTTACGATCATGGGCGTACTGGTCCTTGTTCAATTGGTTGATGTAGTTGGAATAGTTTTGCCAAATCCCTGCCCAGTCGTCTTGGTCCAGCATCCGCGTGCTAACGTAGAGGGATAGCCATGAAAGATCACTATAAGGCGCATTGCCAAATTGGGTTCCTTGGCTATTGAAATAATCATACCAAGAAGCAATCCCTGCTGCTGGAACAATGGTCTTCAATCCTTCTACGCCTGTTGCCGCCACACCAAAGGTCGTGGTTCCAGCCCAGGAGAGACCTGTCATAGCGACATTGCCTGTTGCCCAGTCTGCCTTGATTTCGACATTGCTGGTCTTATCGGTGTAGGCCTTGCGTTTGCCATTGACCCATTCGATGATATTCTTGAAGGCATTGATTTCGAGATCAGATCCCGTCGTGTTAAATCCTTCTGATCCCTTGGTACCAAGTCCGGCGCTAGAGATAAAGGCATAGCCTCTGACCAAGAAATAGTCGTACCAGTTGAGATCTTCGTAGTCATAGATATACTCATAGGGACTGTAGTAATACCAATCCGATGCCTTGGCTTTTTTGGCTGCTTCTACTGTTGTTTCACTGCTTACTGGCTGTCTCTTTGCAGGTTGGCTGTGCAGTTTCTTCATATCATAGCTACCGTCCGTTGGAAGCCCCAAACTTTCGAGGGTCACGTAGTTTTCGTCTAGCGTCCCCGCTACGTAAGGGCGCGCTTCGAGAATAGTGGCTGCCTTAAAATCCCCTTGAGCTACGGCTTTTGGTAATTGAACAATGGCTTTGACTAAGTCAGGCTTGCCATCTGCATCGGTATCGTAGTCCGTTTCGACATAGACTGGGAAGCGTACAATTTGGCTATCTTCATATTTGTAGTCTTGGTCTTCTTTTTCTCCCGTCGTATAAGGGAAAATCGGCTGGGCACGACCATTTAAAAAGAGCGGACTTTTCTTTTCAGCCCGGTAGGCATCGTAGAGTTTCTTAGCTGTTTCATACATCTTGGCCAATTCTGGCTGACTAACCTTACGAGTCAGATCATCAGATTTTTCAATCAAGCCTAAACTCTTGGCAAAGCGTTCGCGATCTGCTTGGCTTTGGCCCAATTGGCTAGGATCTGTTGCTGCCCATTGAAGCAAGCCATTAACAGCATCTTGGACCGTCAACTCTTTAGAGGCCTGATCCGCTGCAAGGGTGCTACCTGTGACCTTGGCCAAATCCTGGGCTGTTACCGGAGCTTCTGAAGTCGGAGCAGATTGAGGAGCAGCTGGCGCTACTTCTTGATTTTGTACTTCAACATTGACAGCTGGAGCACCGTAGTTTGGTGTTTCTGGAACAGCTGGTTGTGCTGGCGTTTCTGTTGCTGGTACTTCAACTACTGGAGCTTCTTGAGTGCCCGCTGCTGGAGCAACTGGAACAGCTTTGTTATCTTCGTTTACTGGTTTAGACAAATCGTTGACAGCGACTGTTTGGTCATCAACTGTCACTTGGTTTGTTGTCAAGTCAGCACTTGCAACGGTTGCATCTGTCGCACCTGCTTGAGGAGTTTGGATTTCAACTGAAGTTACTTCTTTTTGATCATTTACTGTTGTTTTCAAAACAGTACCTGGGTAGATCAAATCCATGTTGCTGATGTTGTTCAAGTTTGCCAACACATGAACATCGATTCCAAGCGCTTCTGCGATCGAACTCAATGTATCACCATATTTGATGGTATAAGTTTGTTGGTTTTCACCGCTTTGTTGGATATCATGTTTGATTTCATCTACTGAGCGAGCTACCCAATCTTCAAGTGTTTCTGCAGTGGCTTTTGTAAATGGAATCACTGCAAGAGCTACTGTTGAAGCGATCAAGGCTTTCGTATTAACTTTTAATTTCATCTTTTATCCTCTTTTTTCTTTGTTTTTTTGCTCAAGATTTTCTTGGACAAATTAACTACCATACTATCTTATCACAATTTAAAAATAATAAAAGGCCTTTTTGGCTATTTAACAAAACTGTATTTTTCTTGTAACATTTCGTCTTTCTTGTCACATTGTTACAAACTAGTAACATAAAATTAGGGTCCTGGAAGAAGAGTTCGAGGGCGCAAAAAAAGCCTCATCAAGGAGCGGTTCCTCGATGAGGTTCTTGTATTTTTTAAGTAATTGAACATAGCTTTTTACGGCTTTGTATCTTATAACTGAACACGCCCTAAATGCTGTGTGAAAAAGATAAATTCTCTTGTGAGCTTCTCTCTCGGCGACAATTTCCTATTTTCACTTGGCATTTTACGGGCTTTGTATCTTATTAATTGAACACGGGCTGCGGATTGTGTCAAAAAGACAAGTTCTCCTAGAATCTAAAGATTCTGCGTCAAACTTTCTTTTTTGACTATATCCGCAGACGCCCTTTGTATCTTTATTAGTCATGGAACTTTGTAAAAGTTCGCTGACGTCCGCCAACACCTAAGGAAAGTTTCACAGAAAATTTTATTTTTTAAATAAAACAATTATTATCACTAACAAGAAAGGAAGTACATCATGTCTTTTGACGGCTTTTTTCTTCATCATATGACGGCTGAGTTGCGTGAGCAGGTTCTCTACGGACGTATTCAGAAGGTTAATCAGCCTTTTGAGCGTGAGTTGGTCTTGACCATTCGTAACAATCGTCAGAATTACAAGCTTCTGCTTTCAGCTCACCCTGTTTTTGGACGTATTCAAACGACCAAGGCTGACTTGCCAAATCCACAGAATCCAAACACCTATACCATGATTATGCGGAAATACCTTCAGGGATCGGTTATCGAGGATATCCAGCAACTGGAAAACGACCGTGTCCTTGAGATTTCCGTCTCTAATAAAAATGAAATCGGTGATAGCGTTAAGGTTACTCTTGTTATGGAAATCATGGGGAAACACTCCAACATTATCCTGATTGACAAGAACGAGAGCAAAATCATTGAGTCTATCAAGCATGTTGGTTTCTCACAAAATAGTTACCGTACTATTCTGCCTGGGTCTACCTACATCGCTCCTCCTAAGACGGATGCTAAGAATCCTTTCGACATTCCAGATGAAAAACTCTTTGAAATTCTACAAACCGAGGATTTGTCAGCTAGAAACCTTCAAAAACTTTTCCAAGGTTTGGGGCGTGACACGGCCAATGAATTATCAGCTTTACTTGAGACTGATAAGCTCAAGAATTTCCGTGCCTTCTTCAATCGTGAAGTAGAGCCAAACTTAACGGCTAAAGCATTTTCAGCTGTAAGATTCTCAGATAGTCAGGACCAACCTGAATTTGAAACCTTGTCAGCCCTTTTAGACTACTACTACTTGGACAAGGCGGCGCGTGATCGTGTGGCTCAACAGGCTAGTGATTTGATCCACCGCGTGCAAAATGAACTGGAAAAAAACAAGAAAAAGCTTGTTAAACAGGAAAAAGAGCTTGCAGCGACTGAAAATGCTGAGGAGTTCCGTCAAAAAGGTGAACTTTTGACCACCTACCTTAGAATGGTTCCAAATGACAAGGATAGTGTCGAGCTAGACAACTACTACACTGGCGAAAAGATTACCATTCCTCTAAATGTTGCTCTAACGCCTAACCAAAATGCTCAGCGTTACTTCAAGAAATACCAGAAACTCAAGGAGGCTGTTAAGCACTTGACTGGTTTGATTGAGGAAACCAAGCAGACTATTGACTATTTGGAAAGTGTTGAATTCAGTCTTTCTCAAGCCAACATGGATGAAATCGAGGATATTCGTGAGGAACTTGTTCAGGCTGGCTTTATGAAGCGTCGTTCAACTGACAAACGTCACAAACGTAAGAAACCTGAACAGTATCTAGCTTCTGATGGCAAGACCATTATCATGGTTGGTCGTAACAACCTGCAAAATGAGGAGTTGACCTTCAAGATGGCTAAAAAGGGTGAGCTATGGTTCCACGCCAAGGATATTCCAGGGAGTCACGTGGTTATCAAGGACAATCTTAACCCTACTGATGAGGTCAAAACAGATGCAGCTGAATTGGCAGCCTACTACTCTAAGGCACGTCTGTCAAACTTGGTTCAAGTCGATATGATTGATGTTAAGAAACTCAACAAACCAACAGCCGGTAAGCCTGGATTTGTAACTTATACGGGACAAAAGACCTTACGTGTCACACCGACTGAAGAAAAAATTGATAGTATGCGGATTAAATAAATTGTTCGTCTCACTACCACCAGTTAAAATATCTGGTGGTTTTTTATTATTCTTGTCTCAACAGCAAGAAATTGGTTAAACATTACATCATAAAAAGGAGTGAGACAGAATCAATCATTCTATCTCACTCCTATAGGTTCGCAGTCACATATTAAGTACATTTTTGAGCTTTATGAGTGACAAATATTTATTTCAAGGCATTTTTTATGAATCTGAAGAAGGTGTGGTTTCTTTAAGTGTGGCTTCTATCAACTGGATGTCTGCTTTTTCGGCAGGCTCTATATCTCCTTCAGATTCTTGAATAACATATTGTTTGAATGCTCTATACTTGGACCAGAATTCATCTTCATCATAAGTGTGACCATCAACACTATACAACACATCAGAGACGTTATTTGAATCACTTGGATAAGTGGTCGTATAATCTAGAATCTTATCTATGCCAGTACGGGAATAATTTATACGATAAGTTATTTCAGATGAAATGTATGCACTTGAACCCCAGTGAACTTGCAAGGTTCCATCCTTGAAAATCGTTAGACCAGGCCGAAGACCGAATGGAATTTGATTATTAAAGAGATTAACAGCATTACTTCCATCGAATGTGTAAACGACATATACATCATTATTTTCACTGCCTATCAATAATTCATCAACACCATCATCATTCAGGTCGGTTACCAAATAGTTGACTTTGTTATTATTTTGATTTTTTAGGACTATTACAGGATCGTAATCGACACCTGAGCCTTGTTGGTAATTGGGATCACTGACTTTCAAGACATAATCCTTCACGATTTCCTTATAGGCTGAGTGAGCTGTTTCGTTTATGTTCGTTCCTTTAAAAATATTTGAATCCTTTTGAGAAAGTTTAAAGTTTTCAAGGTCATCCACTAGTGGCTGGTGTTTGTCTTCAAGATTAACATCATAAGCCTTTTTAAAATCATAAAGTTTCGTTCTGGTTGAGTCTTTTCCATCTTTGAAGAGACAGACACCTGTTTTGAGGTTATAAACCACATAGAGTTGGCAATCATTTTTCAAACAAGGACAAACAATTGTTAGTTTAATGACATGCCCTTCTTGTCTTATATCTTTGTAGAGAAAGGCTTCATAAGAATAGCCCGTTGCAATGGCGATACGAATGAGCAATTCTTGAAGACTAGGATTCTGACCGATATTCTGATAACGTTTTAGACTTGCTAAGAGATTATCTTTGGTGTTATCAGAGACCAGCCAAGCTGGTTTATCATCCGATTGTAGGGCATCTTCGAGTTTGTTATCTTCCACTGATGCGATGAAATAATAACAGAGCATCCGAATATAGTTTAAAGCTTCCTTTTCTTTAGTTGATGGTGAGCCTAGGAGATGTTCAACCGCAAAACTATTAGTATAGATAAGCTTAACCTGCTTTAAATCCTTATCTTGAATAGCTTTTAAAAGTTTATTATATAGGGCGGCTATAATCTCATGATACCCATTTTTCTCACTATAGTCCTGTTTGTCTAGGGCAAGGATTTCATCTCTACTTAAGACTTTGTCCAACTTAGACAAGACTTCTGACCAATCAGAGGTCAGCAAACTTTGATCTAATTGATTCACACTTTGTTTAGATTTTGCGGTATCTGTATAAGAAAATTCTTTCAACCAGGTAATGATATCTGATTTTAAGCCATCACTTAGTGTTATGCCGTAGCCGTCACAGGCCTTCTTTAATATATCTTGTAACCAACTATCGTCAATCTTTTCTTTGTCAGTTACCTTTTTAATAATCTGCTTCTTGAGTTCGGCTAAAAATTTATTGGCATCATCGTCTGAAAGATGAGATTCTTCCTTGATTTTATCAATCAGACCAATTTCGTCTTGGCTGGTTTTAATAGTATTTTTGTCTACCGAAAAGCCAACCTTGTCAAGCAGAGCATAGACACCAGCTAAGGCTCCCTCCCCACTTACTTCATTGACTGAAGCAATGCGGATAAGAACATCAGATACGCCAGATGTAATGGCTGCATTTTGATATGTTGTTGAGGAAACTTTGGTAATTTTTGTTGGTGTCACAATCTCAACCTGAACACCAGAACCTTCGGACAATGGTTTAATATAAGCACTTGAATAAACCTTGGAATTGGTATCAACATCGTCCAAGTATTTGGCAATGGTCTTACCATCAATATCTATCACTTGGTCTTCAGCAATATTGGTATCACCCAGCAGTTGCTTGGTATCCGCTTTTTCCGATGAAGATAGAGAAGAACCTAGTGACATCAAAGGTTGTGTCAGTACTTTTTTAAGATTTTTTTCTTTCTTACTATCTTTTTGCGTATTCTTGTTGGATAAGGCAGTTAGATTTGGTGATTTTTGGGAAGAGGAGGTCTCTGATTTAGTGATGTTATTGGCAAAAACAAGACCATCTTGGGATATAAAAGGGGAAGCAAGTGGTTGAACTGTTAAAAGAAGGATAAGACTTGCTACTAACCCATTAAACAATTTCTTCTTCATAGGATTTCCTGATATGTTATCGTATTAAAGGTTATCAAAACTAATGATATAGAATGACGAACCGTGCTTTTTACAAACATAATGACGGGTTTTTGATGAGGTTGCCGGAGCCTTACCGTCTGTAAAGTAAGTCGTCGTCGTAAAATCTATGGTAAAGGTTACCTGATCACCATTTTCTTTAATGTCATAGATATTATCAGTCTTTGATTCAAAGTGATCATAGTGGTCAGGATTTTGCAAGTAGATATCAATAATACTTTTATAAGTAGCGTTATCTTTAGACTCAAAGTATGGATAAACATAATCTGAAGATTCTTTAATGGTACGATTGATGTCACTTCTAAAGTTAGTCATAAAGGTCTCAATATTCTTCTTGGTATCTTGCTCACTAGAAGTATTTTGTGATGAAGAGTTGCTTGAAGAATTGTTTGATGAGGTTTTTGAAGATGCCTTACCATCAGAACCTAAATTTGAGACAACGAAATAATGATAGGAAGTCCCAGTAACTGATAAGCCTAATTCGCTGGCCTTATCTTCATCCAAGGTTATCTCAACATCAACCGTATCCCCATCTGAGAGTCCAGTTTCCTTAGAAATGGTAATTTGAGGATTTTCCAAAAATTCCTTTATCTCACTGCTACTACTTGATACACTTGGGGTCGCATCGATGTGTGCACTGGCAACCCCTGAGCCATTTTCACCATCAACGTTCAAACTAACTTCGTATTGAGACAAATCAACTGTTTGACCATCATAGTAAGAGCTGTCATGAGAATAGTCGTTGTTGTTACTGAAATTATTGATATTAATTACCAAAATGAGAGGCAAAACAATCCCTAAAATGATTAAACAACTTCCAAAAAAGCCTCCCAAAGATTTTCTCTGAGGTAAAGCTACATTAGGTAAAGCTGGGGACTGAAAACGATTCCTATAGAAGAATGTTTCACCATTTTGAAGAAAATGATCTGACTTCTGGCAAGCCACATAAAGTAAAAAGAGAGAGCTAATAATGTTTACAAAAGGAATCAAACAAAGTAGATAAAGTACAAAAATACCTCTTCCTCGTAGTCCTGCATCTCTAAGTCTTCTAGTTCGGAGTGTCAATCCTGGTAATATCATAACCAAATATGGTAACCAAAGAATGCTATAAATCGAAAGGCCTAAAAAAGGATAATAAAACAAGTAATCTAGTAAGTAAATATTAGTTTGACGGATAAGAAAAAAACTAAGAATAGCGTAAAAACATCCCCAAGCAACTAAAATAAAGAAAACGACTGACCAATAGCCCTTTCGGGACGTAAAGCCATTAAATGACCAGTAACCTCTGAAATAATCAGCAAGGGCTCTTCCAAAGGTAATCTCTTGTCCCCGTTGATCGACCAGAAACGGAGAGGCATATTGACCCTGCGTAGTATTGTAATAATTTGGAATTGTTGCTCCTTGATAATCTTGTTTAGGACTAGGACCTTCTCCTACTATGTTTGTCTGCTCATGTAACTGTTCTGAAGCAAACCGATCGTCAAAACCAGATGTCTCTGCTACATCATACTGCTCTACGCTTGGAGCAGCTTGAGGCGAACTTTGCCCTTGAACACTTTTACCAGTATCATCTGGAACACTTTCAAACTTTCCTGCCTCTTTTGCCTCCATATACTCTTCAGCATTTGGTTTTCGTCCATGAAGCAGTTCAAAATAATCGATCCAATCATCTCTTTTACTCATAACACTAAAATAACCTTTCTAAATTTTCACAATACTAATATTAATTCAAATCTTTTATATACCAATACCAAACAACCTATTCCTATCTTCACGACAGTGTAGCTAATTTTTATAAATTACCTTAAAGTTTTTCACGTCTGTCGGTGTGTTGCTCCTCTTGTTTGCGATGTGCAGTGGCATTCATCATACTATCTTCAATACTATCCTTAACTTTGAAAACACCAACCTCTATCAAGTGTATAACAAAATAAATACCCACTACGATAGCTACAAAAATTAAAAAAATTGAAATTTCCATATTATCCTACTTTCTTGAAGATGTATAGTCGATTACCTTACGTTCGACCTCAATATTATCATCTAGTTGCTTTAAAATAGTTTCTATACGTGTCAATATAAAATTGTAAACAAAGGCTGTCTCTTTAAAACCTCGTTTCTTCAACGTTTCCAATGAAAATTCATAGACGTATTCGCCATTATATTCACCTAAACTTTTTAACGAGAAAATGGCTTTTTTACTCAAATTTTTAACGGTGATAATAACAAGGTCAGGATAAATTTCTTGCTCAATTTTTGTAGTGTTTTGAAAGGGACCGCAAGGTGTTTTGGGCAGGATAAAGGGCTGCTCTACCAATTTCTCTGAAATAGCATTTAAAGATGTGATTTTCCTTGAATAAAAAGAATGGGTTTGTTGCATGAATAATTGTGGATCACGATGTTTAATGACGCCTTGCTCAATCAAAGCATTATTAAATCGTGAATCTGCTGGTCTAACCGCATAAAAATAGAAAATAGGAAAAAGCACCAAAGACACTATCATTCCAATCCAAGTTTCGAAGTACATTTATTTTTCCCCTTTCTTGAGATAGGTCACATAAACTCTATTTTGAAAGTCTTGATCCTCATGCAACACAAAGGCAGCGACTCCCATAACAAAAACAGAAATCCCCATTGGCAATAAATTTTTATAACGCTCATTAGCGACATTTTTATTGATCTGTTTATAGAATTCTCTATTCATGTCGAGACTGTTGGAGCCATAATAATCAGTACTGTATTTTGTAGGTAGAAAAACACTTCCTGATTCATAGATATAACCGTTAGCATTTGTACCCTCTGCTGGCTTCAAACCGTAAAAGACAAAGAAGAGATTAGCAATCAGCATAAGAGCCAACAAAGACTTATGTTTGGTAGTGATATTAGACCAGAATGAGTCGGTCATCGCATAAGTATTTAGAGGTGCTGTCTGTCCTGTATTAGTATAGTTAGTCTGAGAATAAGGACTTGATGACCTTGTAAAATAAGGATTTGACTGACTTGTCCCAGACCATTGAGGTGCATCTTGTAAAGGTGATATTGGTCCATTGCTGAATGGATTCATTTGTGGATTTGAATTGACATCACTTTGGGATTGGCTATTGGCAATGGACTGATTAATTTGATGACCAAAACCAAGGTTTGTCTGATTAACGCCTGTATTGAAAGGTTGAGTATTAACAGTCTGATGTAGAGGATTTGCAGCCGACACTGGAGCTGGCTGTTTCAGTGCTTCAATTCCTTCAAAAAACTCTTCAAAGCTAGGTTGTCTACCATGACTTAATTCAAAATTCTTCACCCAGTTTTCTCTTACTTGTTTTGGAGATAAAGGCGTCTCTTGTTGAGGACTTGTTAGATTTTCCTCTTTTTCTGATGCTTTCTTTTTTTCAAAAAATCCTGACGCTTTGGTTTTACTGAATTCTTCTAAAGTTGGTTTTCTACCATTAACCGCTTCAAAATACTCAAACCACTCTTCTTTTTCCATAATAAATCCTCCTAATGACATAAATTAAGGTGAAATAAGCTTGTCTAAGTTCTCTTGCAATACCTCCTTTAACTCAATGAAGCTATAAGATATTTTTAGACTAAGCTGATACTATCAGATGATTTACAATATAATTTTAAAACTTTTAGAATTATTATAACCGAATCCTCAGGATTCACCCTAAAAAAGAAAAAATATTTTCACATTCATTATTTCTAATAAAATTGATATTTTTTTGAAAATATTTTTTCTTTATTAATAATTGAAGATTTTTGGTATATAATAGACTTAGAAGATTTAAAAGGAAAATTAAGTTATGGAAAATCGTTCTTGCTATGGTAAAGCCTTTAGGCAATTGCGTTTGGATCGCGGATACAGTTTAAAAGAAGCTGCTGGAAATATTATTTCTCCACAAATGCTAGGGGTTTTTGAACATGGAAAATCGAGTATTAGTCTTAATAACTTTGGCCGTTTATTAATCCGTATAGGAGCAACATGGAATGACTTCTTTCGCTATTACAATGGTGAATCGATTTTAAAAGAATTGTCTTTATCGGAAGAAATATTTGTAAAAATTAACAATGGTCATTATTATGACGGTTTTAAATTAGTTGAATCTTCTTTTGAAGGAGATTATTCCGATAACCCAATTCTTGAGACAGTTTATAAGCTTTCCTACCAAAGTTATTTTCATACATTAAGCTTAACCTCTCAGCTAACAAATGATGAGTTAAAAATTGTTTTAAATTATTTAAATCGTATTGATACATGGGGAATTTTTGAGTATTCAGTACTTACCTACATTTTAGCTGATTGTCCATATGAAATGGTCAAGTATCGTTCTGATAAAATTTTAGATTCTGTAGTAAATAATAAAAAGAGTTTCCTATCCTCGAAGAAAGAAGATATAGCTATTTTAATTCATATGGTTGACTATTTTTCTAGAAAGTCTTATTTTATTAATGCCAATGATTTAGTGAGTAAGTTAGATGACATCCTTAAATCTCCATCTTACAACCACTTATATACTGAAAAGTTTAATTTAAAATTTCATCAAGCCATGAATTTTTTAAGGCAAAACAATCCTAAAGGACTTGATATAGCCAAAGATTGCATTCGTTTTCTAGAAGCATTTGAGAATCTGGATCATTCTAATGCTTCAGCGATTGATAAAAATAAAATTTTAAGTGCTGTTTCTGTTCTAAATAAGACTGGAATTCCTTTTAAAGAGTAGTAAAATTATAATTTACACCAAGCTTTTATATCTGAGACCGTTTAAACGGCTCTTTGTCAACTGTAGTGGGTGACGAAAAGCTAACATCTAGAGAGGACCGGATAGGTCCTCTTTTTATGTATGTTCAGTGTGATGAAGACACGTTTCTTAAAGTTGATGAAGTTTCTAAAACCGAACCCTAAGCGTTTGATGTCTTTGATCAACTTGTTAGTCGCTTCAAGTTTTGCGTTTGAATAGTCTGTTTCTAGTGCGTTTTTGATGTATTGCTTGTGTCTAAGAAAAGTCCTAAAGACAGTTTGAAAATAATGATTGACCTTGCTCCTATTTTCCTCTATCAGGTCAAAGAACTCATCTACTCTCTTCTCCTGAAAATGAAAAAGTAAGAGCTGATAAAGTGTATAGTAGTCGGTAAGCTCTTCTGAAAAGTCTAGTGTCTTCTCAACGACTTCATGTGGACTTAAGGTTTGCCGGAATGTCTTTGAATAAAAAGAGTTGAGAGATAGTTTACGGCTGTCTTTTTGAAAGAGACGCCAGTGATTTTTCAAGGCTCGATAGGGTAGAGACTTCTTATCGAACTGGTTCATGATTGCAATTCTAGTCTTTAAAAAGGCTCTACCAAGGTGCTGGATAATGTGGAAACGATCAAGAACGATTTTGGCGTTTGGAAAGAGTCTGCGGGCTAGTGGGATATAGGCTCCAGACATATCCATCGTGATAAACTGCACCTTTTGGCGAGCTTCCAATGGATATTTCAAAAAGTAGTTTCGTATAGTAGTTTGGCGACGATTATCAAGGATGGTTATGAGTTCGTTGGTCTCATAATTCTGCGCTACAAAAGCTAGTTCACCTTTCTTGAACCCAAACTCATCCCAGGATATAATAGCTGGAAGTTTGTCATAATGTTCCTTGAAAGCGAACTGGTCAAGCTTACGATAGACGGTGGACGTCGACACACGAAGTCTTCTTGCAATATCCGTTAATGACATCTTCTGAGTCAGGAGTTGTGCAACCTTTTGTCGGACTAGATTGGAGATTTGGCAGTTTTTCTCAACGATCGATGTTTCAGCTACCGTGACTCGTCTACAACTTTTACACTGAAAACGGCGCTTCTTCAGACTTAGTAGTGTTGGCGTTCCCGCTTGTTCGAGAAGAGGGATTTTAGAAGGTTTTTGAAAGTCGTATTTGATCATTTTTCCTTGGCAATGAGGGCATGATGGTGCAGAATAATCGAGTTTTGCTTGAATCTCTATATGAGTGTCAGTTTCAAAAACAAGTGAAATCTTGATGTTTTGGTCTTTAATTCCGATTAATTCTGTGGTATTCTTAATAAGTCTCATAAGTTCTTCCTAATGATGGTTTCGTCGCTTTTCATTATAGTTTCTTATGGGACTTTTTGTGTACACTCAAAAATCTCTATAATCTCTACAGTGGTTTTACCCACTACAGAAATTATAGAGCCTTTTTATATCACAAATAAATATTCTCCCAATTTAAATTTTTGGGTTTATAGTACAATTCTGTATTGTTAATTAGTACTTTTGCAACACTTTTATCATTATGTTTAACTCCACAGTCTAATTCTATATTTAAAATTGAATTTGCTTTAATATTAGAAAAGTACTGAATTTCATTTTTGTCTTGTTGAAAATCGTTGAGAATATCAACAATTTCTGCAATAACGTTATTCGGAAATAATACTATTACTCTTAAGACTATCAAATTTATCTAACAGAATTCTCTCCATTATACTGTCAATAGAGTTTTTCAGTATTGACAATATTCTTTTATCGAGTAGTCCACTTTTTCAAATGTTTCATTTATTGAGTTAAACATATTAGTGCCCTCGTGTTCTATTTAAATAAAAAATAGTCTGTCTATAAAAGAATATTACAAAAATTGAATATAAAAAAATATTAATCATAAAAATAACTATATTTGATATTTGACAATCAATAAATTTATATATCTGATTTATGATAATGGGTAACATAATTAATACTAACTGATAACCATAATACTTAACCTTATTATAATTATTGATACCTACCACTTTTTTAAAAACTATTACTACACCAAAACTAACTGATAGAACTACAAATATAAATAAATCTTCTAAACTATCGAAATTAATATCCGAATTCATTACTATTAGTAGAAATAAGTATAGTAGTGATGATACAAATATTTTTAGAAATAGATAGAAATATTTAGTTAATACGAGTTTTTTTGTATTTATTGGTACTAACCTTTCAAAAACTCTGATTTTTTCGGTCAATTCTTTATTACTATAGATCCCTAGTATTTGAAGAAAATTCAAAACTAAAAATAATTGTGGAGTATGTTGTATAAAACTTATGATATAAGCGATAATAACAAAAATGATTACATTTGTAATGTTCCTAAATTCAGCAAGAAATTCATTATAAACTATAGATTTCATTAGTCGGTTACCTCAATTTTTGTCGAAAGCCATAAAGTGATATGAAGTATGAAATAATATAAATACTAAATGCTATTGCAACCAACATAGAAACTAAGAATCTTGAATCATAAATATCAAAGTAATTAGCCAAATTATATTTATTACTCATATATTCCATGAATAATCTTACTAGTAGAAGTGTTATGATAAATGATGATACACTTATATTTTTTATATTTTGGTTTCCAAATATAAAAGAACCTGACATTACAAATGATGCAAATAAAATTGAGACAGATACACCAAGAAAAATTACATTCATTTGTGCTTCCTGGATATAAAAACTATTAAATAACCCCCTTAAAATTAAAATTGATCCAATATATAGAACACACGCAATTGTAACAATAAAATATTCTATGTATCTTGCCAAAACAATTTTGTATATTTTGATTGGTAAGAACTGCTCTAATCTATAAAAATCTTCATCGGTATAATTCAAGATATTCATAAAATAAGTAAGCGGCGCAACTAGTATAATTAAGAACAAAATAATTGGCAGAAAATCTTCTAACTTAAACATGCTTAGAATTATAAGCAAGATAAGTAATACAACAAAAGTTATTCCACTAAACACATTGGAGTTCATTAGATCCTTTTTAATTAAATATCTCATTTCTCCATCACCACACCTTTTGAATAAATGCTCATTATTTTTTCTAAATCTAAGGAATCAACTACAATATTATCCAGATTCGGAATTCTATCTCTAGGCATTATAACCTCATATCCTTGAGCTGTTTTTTCATATGCGATTACATTATCTAGGTTTAAGTTTTTAAAATTACTTTCTAGACATCGAACTAAAACATTGTCATGTAATAATTTTGTACTATCTTCAACAAACTGAACTTTTCCTTGTCTAATATAGATGATAATATCAGCTATTTGTTCAATATCTGTAGTTATATGGCTTGAAAAAATAACAGTTTTATTTTCGTCTAAAACAAATTCTTGAAATATGCCTAATATATCTTTCCTTCTAACTGGGTCAAGAGTAGTTGTTGGCTCATCAAAAATTAAAAGTTGTGGATTGTAGGACAAAGATAGAGCAATCGATAAGATCTTTTGCATTCCAGAAGAACACTCAGAAATTTTTTTTGTTTTTGAAATTCCAAATTTTTCCAAAATGAAATTAAAATAATCCGAATCCCAGTTTTTATATAATCCTTTATAAATTTTTTCAACTTGAAAGATTTTCAAATTTTTATTGAGATAAGTTTCCGAGAAACTAACACCTATTTTAGCTTTTAAATTAGTATCATTTATGTCAAAATTTCTTCCAAAGATTTTAATTTCTCCAGATTCAATTTTTTGTAAACCTAATATTGAGTTTATTATAGTAGTTTTACCTGCACCGTTTTCACCTATAAGTCCAACAATACATCCTCTAGGAATCGAAAAAGAAACATCACTAACTTTAAATTTGGAATTCTTGTAGTTTACATTTAAATTATTCACCTCTAAAATAGTATTCTTATCTAAATTCATTTTATCTTTCTCCATTATCATCTAGCTTCAATAAAATAATTTCTTTAATTTCTTTGGAATCAATTCCAACCTCAATACCAAATTTAATAACCTCATCAATTTTTTTTTCAAGTTGCTTCCGTATACTATCTTCAATAAAATCTGAGCTCAATTTAGAAACTATAGTCCCCTTACCAACAACAGAGTTAATTAAATGTTGTGATTGAAGTAATTCGTATGCTTTTTTTACTGTAATAATACTTACACCAAGGTCTTTTGCAAGAACTCTAATTGCTGGTAAAGAAGCACCTGGGGGAAGTTCCCCACTTAATATTTTATTACTAATTTGCTTAAATATCTGCTCATAAATTGGCACTTTGGAATGATATGAAATTAATATTTCTAACACTTCTCCTCCTAAAAAAAAATTATTTACCATAATATCACAGCAAAAATGTACCCCAACCAAGATGATAAATAATTTAAGTCTACAATGTACTTAAGAATAAAAAAATATACAATTTTTAATATGAAAATAATTTCGACTTATTTTTTACATCCCTGTCCACAAAATCTATTACAAGATAAAAACGTAGTGAATGCAGAAACCATAGGTAAACAAATTTTATGGGTTACAAAAACAACAGGTGATACTGCCTGAGGTTTAACTGATCTATCATCAGAACCATCAAATTCAGCTAAGCTCTCAAGTTCTACAAAATCAGTTTTAAGATTTTTTTCCATGATAAGTCTGTCTCCTTTATTTTTTTAAACACATTGTACTTATCGTATATACACATTATATATTATCCACGAACAACTTGCAAGCGTTTTCAAAAATTAAATAATTTACTGTAAATTTGGAGTTTAATTATCTCATTATTATAAGATACAATTTTATTTTTTTACTCTATCAAGATTTTTTCTTTATATTTCTGATAAAAACTTTAATTTCCGTTACAAGTTGAATAGAGTGCTTTCTTTTGATTATGAGAGCAACAAAATTATGAGGATTTGGAGATAAGAAAAGGAAGTCGATCAACTGTCGACTTCCTTTTTCATATCACATGTAAACTTTTTCTTCTACTTTAAGAAAACTTTAGGCTTTGATTTATATACTATAACTATCCTAAAACTTTTCTTTTTCATAATCTCCTAAATCCAGGGCTCGGGTCCTGGATTTTTTTGTGCGGTCAAGAAATAAACGATGTCATAGGTTTTGAGCTATTGCTTTTCTTCTTTTGCCTGATTAATCATATCTAGGAAATAAGCATGTACCCTTTCGTCACCCGTTAATTCTGGATGAAAAGAGGTCACTAACATCTGCTTTTCTCTAGCTGCCACGATAGCCCCATTGACTTGAGCTAAAATCTCCACTTCTGGTCCAACAGCTTCAATAATTGGCCCACGAATAAAGACCATTGGGATCTCCCCTATTCCCTTAAATTCAGCATCTGTGACAAAACTGCCCAATTGGCGACCATAGGCATTTCTGGCTACATTGATGTCCATACTTGCCAAATGTTTTGTTTGGTCCCCCACTATGGTTTTGGCCAACAAAATCAGACCTGCACAGGTTCCAAATACAGGTAGTCCAGCATCAATTTTCG
>ENA-OPAC01000651-OPAC01000651.1-human-gut-metagenome-genome-assembly--contig:-NODE-651-length-18894-cov-4.136950_pt1 | contig 18894 bp, 16 predicted proteins | sample MGYA00241052_ERZ501420 | MGnify/ENA primary metagenome ERZ501420 (study PRJEB25962, sample SAMEA2042513) | human gut metagenome | biome: human gut; feature: human-associated habitat; material: faeces... | reverse complement strand
TAAGCGCCTTTTGAGCCGTTGTTTTCGCTTTTCCAGGCTGTCGTCTGTTATCTTTAACAAGGACTTCTGTTCTTTTTTATCGTATCCCAAACGTATAAGGCAACAGAGCTGGAGATCTGTTTCGGTCAACTGAGGAAAAGCTTTTCGCAGTCGTTCGAAGAACTGCTGGTGCAAGGCATCCGTGCGGGCAATCAGTTCCGGCCATTCCTTCTCTTCAATCGTATGGGCTTGCTTGATTCGGGTAAATATATCCGGCGTATTTTCCCGCTGTTTGATGATTTCTTCGTATTGTTTGATTTCCTCGTCCTTTTGGTTGAGACGAACCAAAATTTGTGATTTCTGACTATTCAGTTTTTCATTCTGTTCAAGCAGATTGGATACTTCTTGTTCTAACGAAGCCTTTTCCTGTTGTAAATCATCATAATCGGATTGTCGCAACGACAGACTATCTATTTGCTCCTGATAAGAAACGATGGTCCGTTTGTTTTCTGCTATTTGAGACCGAATCGCATGCACTTGCTCAAACAGGCGGATCGTTATTCTTTTCTTATCCATGTACACAAGTAAAATAATAATGATTGCCACAAGCAATAAAGAACTGCCCCAGAATATCAACTTCGACTGCTTCAATTCCAGTTGCTGTTTCTCCGTAAGGAGTTTCTCATGCTTGTATTTGGCTTCGACTGCTATAACAGCTTTCCGATTTTCTACTTTTTGGATAGAATCATTGCATTCCCAAAACAGGTTGTTGTATTCTACGGCTTTTTGGTAGTTTCTCTGTCCTGTATACACATAATAAAAGCATTGGTAGGCAGCGCGTTTTGTATATAAATTCTTCGTTTGCAAGGCCTTTTCCAAATAGGAAATAGCCAAATCATTCCTATCTGTTAAACGATACAAATCACCTAAATTTAGATAGACCTCACCTCCCAGACCAGATAATGGATCGTCTTCCAAACTAATCAGCTGCTGCAAGCAATCGGCGGCTTCCTGATATTTCTCACAATACTTATAAATGGCGGCTAATTCATTCAACTTGGCTTTAAGAATTGGGATATAAGAGATTTGTTTAGCCATAGAAATCGCTTTTTGGTAAAACTCTATCGACCGAGTCCAATCTTTCTGTAGTCCATAAACCCTGCCTAAATAGGAATTAGCATAAGATAAACTGATACTATCATTGTCTTGTTCTGCAAAATACAAAGCCTGCTGATAAGCTTTCAACGCTTCATCAATAAAACGGGAATACGCATAAACATGACCTAATTGTGAAGCCGCCAGATATTGCAGTTTATAATCGTCGCTACCTTTGGCAAGATCTAATGCCTTCAGAAAAGAGTTAACAGCATGCTCGTTATCATTCAAATCTCTTTGTACGCGGCCCAACGTATAGAAAGCCGTAGGCAATTTCGATAAATCATTTGTTTTCTCATAATAGTTGACAGCAAAACGGATTAACGAATCCGACGTATGCGTGCGATATGTTTTATCTATGGCCTGAGTCATCAGCAAACACCAGCGGGCCCGTTCCTTCTCCGGATATTGCTGCGGATTCGGTATCTCTTTCAAAAGCGTATAGGCGCTATCCGGTTTATAAGTCTGGATAAATTCTTCGGCTTTATCCAACACTTCGAAAGTCCTACCGGCATGACGGCAAGCAGCCAACAAAACAAGCAGCAAAAGAATCAAGTAATTTTTCATGAATATAACATTACTAACTGATTTCGTTACTCAAAAGTAGAAAAATAATTGATTCATTGTATGGACAGCCTGTTTGTGTGTCAAATGAATGATAAATAGGAAGTTAGTCGATAAAACGCCCAATTTTTACCGGACAGCTATTCTTAAAAAGAGTAAATAAATCGTTCCAATTTGCCTGTTAAGCCCTTGTTTTCGCTTTTTCAGGCTGTCGCCTGTTGTTTTTAACAAGAACTTCTGTCCGGTAAAAGATAACGGGTAAAACCCTCTTCAACTTCCTTATTCGGGAAACCTAATGAATACACACCGAATTCCTTGTCGTATCCCTTTATCGTGAGATAGCCACTCTGATATAAAACAGGAACCGGATTCGTAGTCATCAACCGACTATTGAAGATTTCTCAACTGGCTCTTCAACAAGATGCGTTTGCCAAAATTAGCTTTATGATGCAATGGCATCGCCTTCATTCTCGGAATAGCAGAAGTCCTCAATGCACTTTCTTCAGGATAAACCTTACCAATAGTTTGTAATGCCACTTTCAATAAAACTTCATTCTCATCACCTAACTGTTCTAGTCTATACGGACTATCATAAGCCACGATATCTGGTGTTAACCCGTCAGGCATACACGGAGTTTCCCCTAAAGCATTTTTATAGATACTGATCATTACATAAATTCCCCACTTACTGATTTCAGGCGGAACTTCTTCATATACATCCTCCGGCTTCAACATCAACCCCGTACAATATTTACCCGCAGACTGAGTACCAATTAATGTAACCTTCATATAAGGCATTAATCCACTCAATATAGATTCAGAAGCCGAAGCTGTATTAGGGCCTATCAATGCATAAATATGTTCCAACCCTATATTTGCATCTTTCGTACTAACATTCAGAGAATTTTCCGGATAATTATACTCTGTCTCAAAATATGTATTAAAATCAGTATACCCTTGTTTCCTATATTCTTCCGTCAACAGTTTGTTATAACTTTCCGAACTCAGAACTTTCCGGGCTGTAACAACATCCTGCGGAGACAACATAGAGGCAAGTATCTTTTCTGTAATGACATACCCACCGCTGTTATAGCGCAAATCAAGAATCAGATCTTTTACTCCTTCGGCCTTAAAATTCTTACAGATTTCAATTAACGGTTCTATAGATTTCAGATCAAAAGAAGAATAAGCCAAATAAGCTACTTTTTTCCCATTTACATCAAAAATCTGATGACATAGAATCGGATTTTCATATATTTCCTCCGCTTGTAACGTTATTTCAGAAACCGGCTTTAAGGTAAAATCTACATCTGACATCCTTGCTATCGACAACTGAACCTGAGATAAATCATAAAGATCCATGTAATTATCTTCAGTAATACTTGCTCCATTCAAGGCATAAATTATATCTCCCCGCCTCATTCCTGCCTTATCTGCCGGACTATTCGAATAAACATAAACCACGACACCATACAAATTGGTATAGTCATCACCTAAATAATAAAATGCAAGTTCATATCCAAAAGAAGTATCTACACCTTGAACAGCATTCTCTATAGAACTCATATTATCCGTAAGCATCGTCCACTTGTCGATATAAGATTCGCCCTCGTGATACCGAATTTCATTGACGGTAGCGATCGGATCAGTATTGGTTTCAGGATCCAATTTTGCAATATCCGCTGCTATTTCTTCATTCCAATAATAATAAATGTTTAAAGCATCACTTGCAAAAATATTGGCATGATACTGTTCATCTGTCGTTAACCGCTCATCTTCCGTAATCAGACTATTCTCATCACTACAGCTAAAAAGGAAGCTGCAGATACATCCCCAAAAAAGAACAGAAAAAATGAATCTACTTTTCATATTTCATTGATAAATTAATTCAACTATTTTCCTTTTACAGGCTTATTCAGCAAACCTTACTCCATAAAAAAGGCAAGCCAACACGTTGACTCACCTTTCCCTTTATCGTTCATGCTGATTTTCCTACCTATCAAATAACCTGCTTAAAGGCTTTTCCGAGTGAATCGATCAGATCACCGGAAATCATGCCCCGCTCACTCCATTGGGCCGCGGCCAAATCTCCGGCTGTTCCATGCAAGAATACACCGGCAACTGCTGCCGTTTCCGGTTCATATCCCTGAGCCAACAAGCCTAAGATGATGCCCGTCAAGACATCACCGCTGCCGGCCGTTGCCATTCCCGGATTACCACAGACACTGTAATATACATTTCCTTCGGATGTACAAATAGCCGTGTAAGCATCTTTCAAGACAACACACAACCGGTGCTCTTTGGCAAACTCACGAGCTTTCTGCAACCGCTCGTAAGCAGAATTACTGGCTCCTGCCAGACGGTCAAACTCTTTCGGATGCGGAGTCAGGATACTGCGTGTCGGTATCTTATTCAAGATATCCCGGTTCGCTGCAATCAAATTCAACGCATCGGCATCCAGTACAACCGGTTTGATGACAGCCGACATCAATTCGTCTAAAGCCACTGCCGTTTCAATCTGCTGACCTAAACCCGGTCCAATTCCCAACGTCGTATAAGGCGTAATGTCCGGAGCCGCCGTAAAGAAATCTGTATGCGGGTCCAGATCGACCATTGCTTCCGGCACCGCCGTCTGCATCATCAACTCTCCACATTTCGGCAGATGAACAGTCAGCATCCCGACACCACTACGCAGACAAGCCCGGGCAGACAACTGGGCTGCACCCAATTTACCACGACTACCGGCCACCAGTAAAGCATGACCGTATGTTCCTTTATGCGTAAACCGCTTGCGAGGTTGGAATACACAGGCGATATCTTCTTCCGTTACCATGTAATAGTTCGTCGGCGTATCGGCCACTGCCTGCGGGTGCATATTGATGCTCAACACCTTCCATTCTCCCACATATACTTCGTTTTCCGGCATTAAAAACGACAATTTCGGGAAATTAAACGTAAATGTCTTTTTAGCACGGATAATACATTCCTTGTCGTTCTCCCGATTATCCTCGCCGAACAAACCGGATGGAATATCAACGGAAACAATCTCGGCCGGTGTGCTGTTGATATATTTCACCAGTCCGGCAAAACCGCCTGTCAACGGACGATTCAGACCTGAACCGAACAGACCGTCGATCACCACATCCCGAGATGACAGATAAGGCGGAATGAAATTATCCCGTATCTCAGTAAATTCTACTTGGTCAATATTCAACAAACGGCGTTTATTCTCTGCACACTCGGGGCTCAGATATCCCGTCGGATTGAACAGATATACAACGACTTTATACGATTCATCGAGCAACTGACGGGCAATGCCCAAAGCATCAGCCCCGTTATTTCCCTGACCGGCAAAAACGACAATCCGGTGCATCTTCGAGTAATGGTTTCTAAACTCATTCACAAAAGCTGTAACCGCCTCTTCCACCAGATCTATCGGGGCAATCGGCATATTCAGAATCGTGTATTTATCAATATCTTTAACTTTTTCTGTTGCAAATATTTTTATCATAGCTTTCCTGTATTCTTCGTCTTTAATTTATTTCCGACAAATGTAAGGATTTGTTTTCATATTTTCTTTGTTTAATCCAACATTCTATTTCACTGATCCTGTCTTCAAAAAGTTTCCTGAACAACTTGTATGCAAAAGTAACTGCCCTCGCTTCATACACAATCCAGAAAAGTCGGTTAACAACAGATAAAGTCGGTTAATGCTATTTATTGCTATATCGAATCATAGAAATAAGAAACTTTGTCAATGTGGAACATTTTGTGAAAATCAGAAATACGTTCAAACCATGCCATTCGCTCTTTTTTCACAAACTTTTTCTAAAGGAATCGTATATATATCTATAAACCAGCAGTTTATACAATACTAAAATTTTATAAAAGCATTTACATTATTTTAGAGCCAAAGAATCTGCCACACTTAAGCCAAATAATAAACTAAGATTCAAGTCTTTAAAGCCCAAATCAAGCCACATCTGAGCCAGAGAATCCGCCACCTTATATATTAGAAAGAAAGAATAAAGAAATATGGATAGAAAGGCTTGCTTTCAAAAATCAAAAAAAATGTGACAATATTCCATTTTCCTTTCAATCCGTTGTCACGAGAATCCAAATGAATTCCCTCGAATATCCTTTTTGATTCTCGTTGGTTTTCCTCCGGGGCAATAAGAATACCGTTCACAGAATAAACGACTTTATCTGTGATTAACCGACCCTAACCGACTTTATCTGTCAGTCGCCCCAAACCAGTCAACTATCTTTGCCTGCGGGTTTTCGGAAGAGAATTATATTTATAAATAACTTATTGACTGATTCATGGAAAATTGTTGCCAATATCATCAAACCAGTACGCTACTTCTTCAAGAGAAAGGGACAACGTGGGGAATAAAGAGAAAAGCCTCTGAATCGGGAGACTCCAGAGGCTCAACAAGGTTATTTCAGAAAGACCGACGAAACATAAAGCAGGACATCCGGAAATACAGAACGCCAGTACTGCCAGTCATGTTTACCGTTGCCCATTCTGAACTCATGGGGAATTCCCAACTTTTTCAGTTCCACATGCAGCAATGCGTTATTGGGCGAAAGAGCATCATCGTCGCCACAGGCAATAAACCAGGCAACTGCCGTCTTCTGATCATCCGGCAACTGCTTGAACAAGTCGTACACATTGTATGGCTTATACCAGGCAATCAGCTCGTTCTCTTTGATATCCGGATAACGCTGTGCCAGATAAGCCTTATCATATTCCCGGACAGACGCACTTAGCGGACAGGCAACCGCAAACAGGTCCGGATGATGCAAGGCATAGAAAAACGCAGCCCCGCCGCCCATCGAAGCACCGGCAATGGCCCGGCTGCCTTTTTCGGTACGGCATCGGTAAGTCTTCTCGATGAAGGGAATAAATTCCTCAAAGAAATAATCCTCGAATCGAAAACTGTTGTCCGGATCATTAAAATAGCTTATCCGTCGTGTTCCAAAATTCGCATCGGGTGTAACCACAATCATTGGAGCCACCTTTCCACTTTCAATGGCCTGGTCCATAAACGATTTCAACATACCATAATTCACCCATCCCTGCTGATTGGGCAAAGTTCCTTTAGGACCTGCCGGATGAAGCAGATACAAAACCGGATAACTCCTCTCGGAAGCATCATAACCCGGCGGCAAATAAATCGCATATTTCCGGTCCTCATTCAGGATCTCACTTTTCAGGGTTCGGCAATCAAAGACCTTTCCCCCGGTTTGTGCCTGCACGGCTCCACACAGCAACAAAAGCACAAATGCAATCAAATTTCTCATACTCGCTTGTATTTTGTTCATGAAACATCGCATTTGTAAAAATACAATTCCCTGTTTAATGAGCCAAGCGTTCGTTAGGATAAATGTAATTTTCACCAATAAAACTCAATACATCCGGACCGGACCTTGTAATCCGATCTCTTCCATCGACGAAGCATAGCGCCGGGTGATCTGCGAACAAATATTTCATAATCAAAATGGTTATTTATAATTATTGTGCGATATATTGCAGGCATATAACTTTGCAATAGCAATTTAAAATAAACGTAATTTCATGGAAAGTGAAAAAGAAAAATGCCGTCAGGGCAAGCTGTATGATGCGAATAATGATGCCGAATTAATAGCAGAGAGACAAGTCTGCAAAGATATATGTTATGAATACAATCATACGTTGCCGTCAGATATAGAAAAGAGAGAAAGTATCCTCACGAAACTGTTGGGCCGGACCGGAAAGAAGTTCCTGATCGAACAGCCTTTCTATTGTGACTACGGTTATAATATAGAGATTGGCGAAAACTTCTATGCGAACATGAATTGTGTTATACTCGATGAAGCCACAGTCAAATTTGGCAATAATGTCTTTATCGCGCCTAACTGTGGCTTCTATACAGCCGGACATCCGTTTGATGTTGAACAGAGGAACAGCGGATTGGAATATGCGCGGCCGATCACTGTCGGTAATAATGTGTGGATAGGAGCACAGGTATGTGTGCTGCCCGGAGTCACTATCGGCGATAATTGCGTCATCGGAGCCGGCAGTGTAGTAACCAAAGATATTCCAGCAGGTTCATTGGCTGTAGGAAATCCCTGTCGCGTTATCCGCAAAATCTGATTACAAATCAATAAAAACACATAAACTTATGACAAAATTAAGAGACTTTTTATGTAATAAGCCAGTTTCAGAAACCGGCTTATCAATAGCCCTTCTGTTATTCCGTATTTTTGGAGGAGCGATGATGATACCTTATGGTATTGGTAAAATAGAGAATTTCGACAAATATGCTGTCAACTTTTTCGACGATCCCATTGGTATTGGAATGATGCCGTCTTTAATTCTGACCATCTTTGCACAAGTATTCTGCTCTATTGCGTTAATAGGAGGATTCTTCTCGCGTCCGGCAGCAGCTATACTGGCTTTTAACATGTTGGTTGCTTCCAAATATCACTGGCATGATGCGTTTGCGACCTTGTCTTTGCCCTTGTTGTTTTTAGGAATCTATTGTTTTTTAGTTATCGTGGGTGGAGGTAAATATTCGATTGATTCCCTATTGTTTAAAACTAAAAAAGAGATGAAGTAAAATAACGCAAGAACATAAAACAACCATATTAAGAAATGAAACACAAAACAATCGTTTTAGCTGCACTGACGACTATATGTCTGGCTGCATGCAGCAACAATTCAACGCCAGAAGAAGAAACCAACAAGGAAGATCTTACAACCTATGTTGATCCACGAATCGGTACAGGAGGGCACGGACATGTGTTTTATGGAGCCAATGTTCCTTACGGATTCATACAACTCGGTCCGACCAGCATCCCAGATTCTTGGGATTGGGTATCAGGATATCACATATCCGACTCTACCATCATAGGGTTTCCTCATACCCATTTGAGTGGAACAGGCATTGGTGACCTTCATGATATTAATGTCATGCCCGTCACCGGAGAAGTTACATACGCCAGAGGAGACGAATCGTCTTACAGCACAGGACTTTGGTCATACTCCGACAGATCAAAGGAATTTGCGGCTCCCGGATATTACAAGACACATCTACTGAGGTATCACATTGATGTGGAGCTGACTGCAACGAAACGGGTCGGATTTCACAAATATACATTCCCGGCCCAAGAAAAGCCGGCAGTTGTATTTGATATGGTCAACGGAGGTTGCTGGGATGAAACGACAGATGCTTTGATTCGGGTAGTAAATGACAGTACGATCAGCGGCTACAGATTCTCTAAAGGATGGGCCGATGATCAGCGTATATTCTTCGTAGCTGCCTTCTCAAAGAAATTTGAGAGTGTGAATTTCATTGTAAATGATTCCGTGAAGAATGGGAAAGAAGCGAAGGGCAAGAATCTGTTTGCGAGAATCAACTTTACGGAAGGAAGTTCCAACCCCGTCTATTTAAAAGTAGCTTTATCACCTACATCGGAAGAAAATGCCGCATTAAACATGCAGGCCGAACTGAGCGGATGGGACTTCGAGAAAACAAAGGCCGACGCAAAGGCGGCATGGAATGGAGAGTTGAATAAGGTCAAGGTGCATACAGCCAGTGAACAGGCAAAGAAGAATTTCTATACCAGTCTTTATCACACCATGCTGGCCCCGTCCGTATTCTGTGATGTCAATGGTGATTACTATGGTGCCGATCATCAAGTGCACAAAAGTGCGGGTTTTGTCAATTATACCACATTCTCTCTTTGGGATACATACCGTGCAGCACAGCCTCTGATGACGTTACTTCATCCTGAGAAGATGAGTGACATTATCAACACGATGGTGAATATCTACAAACAGCAGGGTAAACTGCCTGTATGGCATCTTATGGGTTGTGAAACAGATTGCATGATAGGAAATCCGGGAGTACCAGTCGTCGCAGATGCCATACTGAAAGGGATCAAAGGCTTCAATGTGGAAGATGCATACAAGGCACTGAAGGAATCGTCGATGTTGCCTGAACGGGGCATGGAATACAGAATAAAATATGGATTCATCCCTGCGGATCTGATGAAAGAAGCCATCGCTTATGACATGGAATATGCCATCGCCGACTGGTCGGTAGCTCAGGCAGCACGTAAGTTGAATAAGCAGGAAGACTATAAATACTTCCTGGAGCGCAGTAAGTCTTACAAGAATTATTTTGACCCGACCACCGGTTTCATGAGAGGAAAAATGCTGGACGGTTCAATGCGGACTCCGTTCAATCCTTATGCATCCACACACAGAGACGACGACTATTGTGAAGGAAATGCCTGGCAATACACCTGGCTGGTACCTCATGATGTAGAAGGTCTGGTAGATTGTTTTGGCAGTAAGGAGGCATTCATCAGTAAACTGGATTCACTGTTCATTGCTGATGGAGATATGGGGGAATCGTCTTCACCAGATATTAGTGGCCTAATTGGTCAATATGCACATGGAAATGAGCCGAATCACCATACCGTCTATTTATATACCCTGGTTGGTCAGCCCTGGAAAACGGCAGAACGGGTAAATGAGATTCTCCATACGATGTACACAGATCAGCCTGACGGGTTATCAGGAAACGAAGACGTAGGACAGATGTCTGCCTGGTACGTGCTCTCTTCTTTAGGTTTCTATCAGGTAGAACCGGCCGGAGGCAAGTTTGTATTTGGTTATCCACTCTTCGACAAAGCCGAAATAACTGTTCCGGGAGGTAAGTTCACGATAGAAAAGGAAAACAAAGGGAAGAGCAACCAATACATTCAAAGTATCAGTCTGAATAATCAGGAGTATAAGCAAGCCTGGATTAATTATGCTGATATAATGAAAGGTGGCCAACTCAAGTTTATCATGGGCGACAAGCCTGTAGCATGGTATTAAAATAGTTTAAGACACACCTTATTTCTCCAATTACCCAGTATTTTTATCTGTAATCAAATGAGTTTGGTTATCTTTACAAACAACAAAGCAATGCTAAACTTAAATTGAGCCGTTATGGAAAAATGCAGATTCATTTACTGGGTTTTATTGGCTTTACTGCCTTCTTTAGTCCAAGCAGAAAACCGCACTTCTGGAAAGAAAATTGAGGTTTCAGCCAATCACCGGTTTCTCCAGTGGGACGATGGAAGTCCTTTTTTCTACTTTGGAGATACAGCCTGGGAGCTGTTTCATAAACTGACCCGGAAAGAAGCTGATATGTATTTAACCGACAGAGCTCAAAAAGGATTTACCGTTATCCAGGCAGTCGGTTTGGCCGAACTGGAAGGGATAACGGTTCCCAATGCCTACGGCCACTTGCCGCTGCAGGATAATGATCCTTCTCGCCCACTCGTTCGGGAAGGTGAAAATAATGATTATTGGGATCATGTAGACTACATCGTACATAAAGCAAACTCGTTAGATCTGGTCATTGCCTTTTTACCGACCTGGGGCAGTTACTGGCATGACAACGGAAAGGTGATCTTTCAGGAAACATCTGCTGAAAAATATGGAGAGTTTTTAGGAAACAGGTATAAAAACAACCAGATAATTTGGGTTTTAGGTGGCGACAGGATGCCAGAGAACGAGGCTCAGAAATCAATTATCCGGGCATTGGTCAAAGGGCTTAAGAAAGGTGATGCTGGCAGGCACTTATGTACGTATCATCCGTCCGGATGGAACGGTTCATCGACTGCTTTCCATCAGGAAGAGTGGCTGGATTTTAATATGCGACAAAACGGACATGAAGTGGAATATCGCAGTTATTCCAAGACATTAGATGACTACCGTCTCCAACCTGTCAAACCCGTCATGGATGCAGAACCGGTTTATGAAGACCATCCTGTGGCCTTTAACGCCAAAGACAAAGGCCACTCCATTGCTGCTGATTGCCGCCGGGCGATGTATTGGGATTTATTTAATGGAGCCTTCGGACATACCTATGGTCACCATTCCATCTGGCAAATGTATAATCCGAGTAAAGACAAAGGTATAAATACACCTCTTTATCCATGGAAGCAGGCGATTTCACAACCCGGTTCCAGCCAGATAAAACATGCCCGCGAATTATTGGCCTCCAGACCTTATTTTTCAAGAATACCAGATAGTGAAAACATTCTCGTTGAAACGGATATAAAAACGGCTATGCCCGGTGAAGGGCGCTATCGCTTTGTTGCCACAAGAGACCAGGAAGGTACCTATCTGATGGTATATGCTCCCGTAGGAAGACCTTTTGCCGTCAATATGAAAATACTCCCGGCCCAAAAGATAAAGGCCTGGTGGTTTAATCCCAGAACCGGGAAATCCCGCATGATTGGAGTTCTTAAGAACGAAGGAACAAAAGTCTTTGAAACACCTGATCCTGGAGAAATGATCGATTGGATATTGGTATTAGACGATGCGCAGTTCAAATACCCGATACCGGAAAGTGAACTGTAAATGTAATGATATTTCACTTAAACGAAAGAAATAGCTGAAGGACTAACCGATGATTCAAACCCGGTTATCATGCTGGTAAAAACATAGGACTTTTGATTAAAAAGCCGGCGTATTTTCGTCAAAAGCCGGCGTATTTTAAAAGCAATACATTAATTATCCCCCGAAATGTTGTAACTTTGCAACCTTAAAAGCAGAGTTATTATGGATAAGATTCAACTAAAAGACAAGAAATTCAAGTTATTTATTCCGCAGGAGTCCATAGCGAAAGCGGTTGCCCAAGTGGCTCGGCAAATCGAGCATGACATCAAACAGCAGCAAAATCGGGAGGTTTTGTTTGTCTGTATCCTGAACGGAGCCTTTATGTTCGCTTCCGAACTGATGTCGGAATTGAATGAATCTTATGAAATCACATTTGCCCGGTATTCTTCTTATGCGGGGACAAACAGCACGGGTGTCTTACACGAGATCATGCCTATCAAGGAAAACATCCAGGGAAAGACACTGATCCTGTTGGAAGACATTATCGATACGGGCTTTACGATGAAGCACGTCATCGCCAAGCTGAAAGAACAGGGTGCTGCCGAAGTCAAACTGGCAACCATGCTCTTCAAACCGGAGTCTCTGCGTTGTGACCTGAAACCGGATTACGTAGGTATGCAGATTCCACCGGCTTTTATTGTCGGACACGGATTGGATTACGACGGTCTGGGCCGTGCTTATCGGGACATCTATGTGATTGATGAGTAAACTCAAAAACTAAAATATATATGTATCATTTTGGCAATCCGAAAAGACAGAATCTGTCAATACCCGATTGTCAAGTAAAAAAACGAAGTGTTATATGTTGAATGTAGTTATTTTCGGTGCTCCCGGTTCAGGTAAGGGAACACAAAGTGAACTGATCATCAAAGAATATGGTTTGGATCATATCTCAACAGGTGATGTTTTGCGTTCTGAAATGAAGAATGAAACAGAACTGGGTAAAATTGCCAAAGATTACATCGAAAAAGGTCAATTGGTTCCAGATGAACTGATCGTAAACATGTTGGCAAAGGTACTGGACAGCAAAGCCAATTCAAAAGGTGTTATCTTTGATGGTTTCCCTCGTACAATCCCGCAGGCTGAAGCACTGAAGAAGATGTTGAACGAACGCGGTACTGATGTATCCATCATGTTGAACTTGCAGGTTGACGAAGACGAATTGATCAAACGTCTGTTGGAACGCGGTAAAGTATCAGGCCGTTCTGACGACAATCTGGAAACAATCAAATCTCGTCTGGAAGTTTATCACAAACAGACAGCTCCGTTGGCCGACTTCTATGTAAAAGAAGGCAAGCATGTAGCTATTAAAGGTATGGGCACTATCGAAGAAATCTTCGGCCGTATCAAAGAAGCGATCAACGCAGTAAAATAAGTTTAATCCATCCAATGGGCAAGAGGACAAGTCAGCTTCTCCCCTTGCCCATGTATAAACTCAAAAACTAACAACTATGGCTGAATCCAACTTTGTAGATTATGTAAAGATCTATTGTCGCTCAGGTAAGGGCGGACGAGGGTCTTCTCACTTTCGCCGTGCCAAATATATTCCGAAAGGTGGTCCCGACGGAGGTAACGGGGGAAGAGGAGGCCATATTTATCTTCGAGGAAACCGGAATTACTGGACGCTGCTTCACCTGAAATATGACCGTCACATCATGGCAACCAATGGAGAAAGCGGTGGTGCCAAACGTAGTTTCGGAAAAGACGGACAAGACAAGATCATTGAAGTTCCCTGCGGAACAGTCGTCTATGACGCTGAAACAGGTGAATTCATCTGTGATGTAACGGAAGACGGTCAGAAGGTCATGCTGCTGAAAGGCGGTAAAGGCGGACTGGGTAACTGGAACTTCCGTACGGCAACCAATCAGGCGCCCCGTTATGCACAACCGGGAGAACCGGCTCAGGAGCGTTTTGTCATCCTGCAACTGAAATTATTGGCGGATGTCGGCTTGGTAGGTTTCCCGAATGCGGGTAAATCTACTTTATTATCTGTCTTATCAGCTGCCAAACCTAAAATCGCCAATTATCCGTTTACTACCCTGGAACCGAATTTGGGAATTGTCAGCTATCGTGATAACCGTTCTTTCATTATGGCCGATATCCCGGGTATCATTGAAGGTGCCAGTGAAGGGAAAGGACTCGGACTTCGTTTCCTGCGCCATATCGAACGAAACTCATTACTGCTGTTCATGATTCCGGCCGATAGCGACGATATCAGGAAGGAATACGAAATTCTTCATAACGAGCTGGTCAAATACAATCCGGATCTGGTAAACAAGAGCCGTGTGCTGGCCATCACCAAATGTGATATGCTGGATGAAGAACTGATGAAGGAAATGGAGAAAGAACTGCCCGAAGGCATTCCGCATGTGTTTATCTCGTCGGTTGCTCAATTCGGACTGACAGAGCTGAAAGACATCCTCTGGAATGAACTGAATAAAGAGACGTTCCACGAAGCAGAAAAGATTGTCCACAAGAATATCGACGTCAGCACACTTCAGTTTGATGATGACGACGACTTTGTCTACCCGGAAGAAGAGGATGATGAAGAAGACTATGTGGAATATGAAGACTGGGACGACGAAGAATATGATGAGGAAGGAGAAGCAGACGATGATCCGTCCACTGAAAAATAACCTCGAAGTTCCCGGACTGGCCGGTAATTGCAACATTTCTCATTTTATAACCACCCGCCAGGGAGGCGTCAGTACCGGAGCTTATGCCCGCATGAATCCGGGACTTTATACCGACGATGCTCCGGATTCCATCCGTAAGAACCGGGAAATATTAGCTGAAGGAATTCAGTTGCCAGTACAGAACATCATTACACCGCATCAGACACACCAGGACCGGATCATACACATTGACTCAATATTCATGGCATTGACGGAAACGGAACAAAAGCAACAACTCGACGGCATGGATGCCTTGTTCACATCTTTGCCCCAAGTGTGCGTCAGTGTTTCAACCGCCGACTGCGTTCCCATCCTGCTGTATGCCCCTGATACGAAAACGGTTGCTGCTATTCATGCCGGTTGGCGAGGTACAGTCTTGCAAATAGCCGCTAAAACGATCCGACAGATGAGCAGAGAAACCGGATGTAATCCCGAGTTGATGCAGGCCGCCATTGGTCCGTCCATCAGCCAGGAAGCATTCGAAGTAGGTGAAGAAGTCGTCGAAGCCTTCCGGCAGTCAGGAGCATGGACAGCAGAAGAAACCTCTTCCTTATGCTGGCATAATCCGAAAACCGGAAAAACGCATATTGACCTGTGGAAAGCCAACGAACTGCAGCTGCAGGCCGAAGGTATTCTTCCCCGACAGATCGAGAATACCCGGATTTGTACCTATCAGCACGCCGCCCAATTCTTTTCTGCCCGCCGCGAAGGCATCCACAGCGGACGTATTTTATCTGGTATTTTTATCCTATAAACAGTTACCGACATGAAACAAATTTCTTTATCCAACGAAATACTGAACGCCTGTCCGGATTTACATGTTCTTGCCATTTCCTGCCAGGTAAAGAATACACCCAACGATGAGGATCTTTGGGAAATCATACACCAGGAAGAACGCCAAATCCGAGAGCAAGTCAAACTCAATGAAATCAACAAATGGCTTCCCATCCAGGCTACCCGACAGGCCTATAAGAAATTAGGGAAAGACCCGAACCGCTATCGCCCGGCCGAATCACTTCGCCGACGTATCTTGCGGGAATTGCCATTATACCAGATCGATACCTTGGTTGACCTGATCAACCTAATTTCAATCCACAGCGGATATTCCATCGGCGGATTTGATGAAGACAAAATACAAGGAGATAAACTCATTCTGGGAGTCGGACAAGAAGGCGAAATCTACCACGGCATCGGCCGCGGCGAACTCAACATTGCCGGTTTACCTGTATATCGGGATGCCATCGGAGGCATCGGAACGCCCACCAGCGATGAAGAACGAACGAAAATCAGCCTGGAAACGACATCACTATTGATGATCATCAACGGCTATTCCGGGAAAGAAGGACTTCGTGAAACCGGACAATATTCCCTCGAATTACTCCGGAAATACAATGACGCAAAAGAAATAAAAATGTCACTTATTAGTCAAAACGGACAAGAACAGATTACATTATAGCGAAAAACCTGTTTTTTTATTTTGAATTTTAATTGAAATACATATATTTGCCAGTGTTATTAAAATATCTAAAATGATGATTGAACTAATTGGAACAAACGCCGGAAAAGTTTGGAATGCTTTACACGACGGCGGAAAAATGAGTTTAAAAGCGTTGAAGAAAGCCACCAAGATCAAAGCTGAAAAAGACATGTACGCAGCTTTAGGCTGGTTGGCGAAAGAAGGAAAACTGGCCTTTGAAGAAACCGATAACGACATCTTCGTTTCTTTGATCGGCTAAATCCATTCCTCCTAAAAAGGAATCGATAAAGGGTTGTCTGGCTGTAAAAACGCAGACAACCTTTTATTTTTCCCCTTACACCGCCAAAATAATCCGCGTGAGTATTGTTATTTACAAATCTAAATCTTACTTTTGTGTACAATTTGGCAGGACATGACCGAAGACAGTAAAAGGCTACTCGTTTTATTTGAAGTCCGATTTCGAGAATTGCTAACTTTATGCGACCAGCAAAAACAAAAGATTCAAGAATTGGAAAAAGCTCTTGAAATGAAAAACACAGAGCTGGAGAAAGCTTTTGAGGATATTAAAGATTTGAATGCCAAATGCGACAATATGCTGACTGCGCACGTACTCTCGGTCCAGGAAGGAGAAGTGAGGAATGCCAAATTGCGATTGTCCAAATTAGTGCGGGAAGTTGACAAGTGCATCGCACTGCTTAATGAATAGAGCGATGAACGAAACATTTCTTATACATATAGAAATAGCAGGTAGACGATATCCAATTACGATACAAAGGGATAAAGAAGAAGAAATGCGGGCTGCGGCCAAACAGATCAACCAGAAGATTCTCCAGTATCAGAGCAAATATGGCACTCAATTGGATACACAAGATATGTTGGCAATGGTTGCTCTTCAGCTGTCAGTCGAAAACCTGACATGGGAAGACAAGCATGATACAAGCCCCTTCGAGGACAAAATCCGGGAACTCAATGACGAACTGGATAAATACTTGAAGGATCAGTAATATTTTTATATACATAAGTGACTTTTTCCGCACTGCCTTACATGATGCAGATCATGTAGTGGAGTGCTTTTTTTATTTATAACAATTTATACGAACTTAATTATTATTTAAATGGGAATGTATATTATCATATCAATAGTGACCTTCTTCCTCGGAGGTTTACTTGTATGGCTAACAATGCGTTTCCTTTTGAAATCGAGGTATGAATCGGTGCTGCGTGAAGCAGAAAAGGAAGCGGAAGTAATTAAAAAGAACAAGCTGCTGGAAGTAAAAGAAAAGTTTATCCACCTCAAAGCGGATCTGGAGAAACAAGTATCACAACGCAATGCGAAAATCCAGTCGGTAGAGACAAAGCTGAAACAGCGCGAAATGAACCTGAGCCAACGCCAGGAAGAACTGCAGCGCAAGAATGCGGAAGTAGAAGTTGTCAAGGAAAACCTGGCATCGCAACTGGATCTGGTGGAGAAGAAGAAACAGGAACTGGAAAAACTGCATTCGAAAGAAATCGAACATCTGGAAACGCTCTCCGGCCTGTCAGCTGATGAAGCCAAAGAACGCCTGATCGAATCGTTGAAAGACGAGGCGAAATCGGAAGCTGCTTCTTACATCAACGACATCATGGAAGAAGCAAAAATGACGGCTAACAAGGAAGCGAAGAAAATCGTGATCCAGTCTATTCAGCGCGTGGCTACAGAAACAGCCATCGAGAACTCAATCACCGTCTTCCATATCGAATCGGATGAGATCAAAGGTCGTATCATCGGTCGCGAAGGACGTAATATCCGGGCTTTGGAAGCGGCTACCGGTATTGAAATCGTTGTAGATGACACACCTGAAGCTATCGTTCTGTCCGGCTTTGATCCGGTTCGCCGTGAAATCGCCCGCCTGGCTTTGCACCAGTTAGTTCAAGACGGACGTATTCATCCGGCACGTATCGAGGAAGTAGTCAACAAAGTCAAGAAACAGGTAGAAGATGAAATCATCGAAACCGGAAAGCGTACAGCCATCGACTTAGGAGTACACGGTTTGCATCCGGAACTGATCCGTCTGATCGGTAAGATGAAGTATCGTTCATCATACGGACAGAACCTGTTGCAGCACGCACGCGAAACAGCTAACTTGTGTGCCATCATGGCTTCCGAATTAGGTTTGAATCCGAAAAAGGCAAAACGCGCCGGTCTGTTACACGATATAGGTAAAGTGCCCGATGACGAGCCTGAATTGCCACACGCAATCTTAGGTATGAAGCTTTGTGAAAAGTATAAAGAAAAGCCGGATATTGCCAATGCAGTCGGTTCACACCACGACGAAGTGGAAATGCAGACACTATTGGCTCCGATCGTACAAGTCTGCGATGCTATCTCTGGCGCCCGTCCTGGAGCTCGCCGTGAAATCGTAGAAGCTTATATCAAGCGATTGAATGATCTGGAACAACTGGCTCTTTCTTATCCGGGCGTAGTCAAGACGTATGCTATCCAGGCAGGACGTGAATTACGCGTCATCGTTGGAGCAGACAAGATCGACGATAAGGAAACAGAAAACTTGTCGAACGAAATCGCCAAGAAGATCCAGGATGAAATGACTTATCCG
>ENA-OPAC01000650-OPAC01000650.1-human-gut-metagenome-genome-assembly--contig:-NODE-650-length-18894-cov-20.096608_pt1 | contig 18894 bp, 2 predicted proteins | sample MGYA00241052_ERZ501420 | MGnify/ENA primary metagenome ERZ501420 (study PRJEB25962, sample SAMEA2042513) | human gut metagenome | biome: human gut; feature: human-associated habitat; material: faeces... | reverse complement strand
GGAGCAAGGTGGTACTTATTACCGACTCTATACTGGTGGTCTTGAAATTGATTAAGACTAAAAAACTCAGGTTTTGCCTGAGTTTTTTTGCATCTGAAGAAAAGGTTTCTTTTGAGACTTTTCTTGTAAAAATGATAGATTTGAGATCTTAAATCTCAACTTCTTCTAAACTTCGTGAGTCCAGGCGATAGATCTTTTGGCAGACTTGTCTGAGGTAGTTGACATCATGTGATACTGTAAGAATTGCCCCTGGATAGTTCTCGAAGAGCTGTCGAACTTGGGGCTGTGAGGTGGGTGAAAAATTTCTGGTTGGTTCATCTAGGATAAGGAGCTGAGGGCTTTCTAAGACCAGGTGCAGTAGGTGTAGTTTTCCTTTCTGTCCTCCAGATAAATCAGAGATTGCATGGTTCATTTCATCATGACTAAAGTTGAGGTTGGCGAGATGGGAGCTTATAACCTCTCGTTCAGACTTGTCGCCAGTCTTACTCAAAAATGCTATAGGCGACAAATCCAGTGGCAAGATAGTGTCATAACGCTGGGGCATGTAGCCAATAGTCAGGTCTGTTTTCTGGCTAAGTTTTTGGTAGAGATAGTGTAAGAGAGTGGATTTTCCACAGCCGTTATCTCCAACAATACCAATTTTTTCTTGTCCTTTCAAAGAAAGTTTGAGATGATCAATGGTCAGGTGAGGAGCAATGTTTAGTTGGTTTTCGTCCAGATTTAAGAGATATTTTCCTTGAGGTAGAGGGTCGATATGAGAAAAGAAAAGTTCAATGCTGTCTTCTTTATCAGGCATTTGTGTCATGTCTTGGGCAAGGCGGTCGTAGCGTTTTTCTTGTGAGAGGACTGCTTTCATCTTTTTAGCAAGCAATCGTCCTTGCGTGCTGTCATGCGTATTACGTAGGGTAGTTTGGACATTTTGTTTGATACGACGATGCTTGGCCATGGCCTTGTCATAGGCTTTTTTCTCGGTTTTTGCTTGCTGCATCTGTTGTTGGAAGGTATCAGTGCGTTGTTGACTATAGTTATCATAGTTGAGGTGCTCCACACTGGTCCTTGCCTGTCGACGACGTTTAAGGAGTTCCAGATGGATAATGGTATCAGCTGTCTGACTGAGTAAATCCTCGTCATGTGAGATGTAGACGATCGTTTTATCTGAGTGCTTGATAAAGTCTTTTAGCCAAGTCATAGTAGTCAAGTCCATATCGTTTGAGGGCTCATCAAGAAAAATGACGTCGTGGGGACGAGCTAATTCTCGGATGAGTTGAATTTTGAGTTTCTCACCACCTGATAGAGTGGAGATAAGCTGACTACTAGCAAAACGCTCACTATCAAAATGAAGTTCATCAGCCAGACGATAAAGGGTGGCATAGTCTAGGTCATAAGTGTCCGCAAAGAAGTAGTCGTTAAGGGTTAGAGATTGCAAGCTATCCGAAATCTGTTGGGGAATATAGACCTGTGGGCTATCTGGTTTTTTAATAGTTCCCTCGTAAGACAGATGGTCAAAATGTGCTTTTGGATTGACCAGAAGGGCAAGAAGACTGGATTTTCCATTGCCTTCTTCCCCAATGATGGCGACTTTTTCGCCTAGAGCTATCGTTAGATTTAGATCATGAACAAGTTCACGCAAATCCTTGGTATGTGTTATGGTTAGGTGTTGAATCTGTATCATAGGACCTCCTAGGTCAGAGCGCTTGTGGATATTGTTTCATGGGAAGTAGGTTTTTACTTCAAACAATATCAAAGGTCAAAAAACAGTCCTACCTTATAAGATAGAACTGCCTTGAATCTAGCTAAAAAGCTCTCTAGGAGATAGTGATGGAGTGGACGCAAAAAAGCTCAGATACCATCAACAAGTTTTCTACAGAAAAAAGAGCGCAAAAAAGACATAAAAACAATCTATCAAATAAAGCAGGTTTATTGTGAATAGACTTAGTTGTTCATGTCTCCATTTACCTCCGAATGTTACTTGTCTCGATTGTACGCTGTCAAAGAGCTTTTGTCAAATGAAAATCAAAAATCCAGCCCTCTTAGACCGCTGATGTACCTTATCAACAGTCTCCACCTATGCTATGAGAGAAATAGGACAGTTCTACCTTATTATAGAAAATAAGTTTATATAAAGTTATAAAGAAGCTGAAGTCAATTTAACTCTTGAAATTAGCTGAAAAAGCAGATGTTGAAGATTATTCAAACCAGTAAGGTCTAAGTCTTTCTATACTTAATGATTAAGGTTACTTACAAACGTTATTTGCTACGAAAAAAATATCTCAGTTTTAAAATCCAAACATTGAATAAATGAACATTCTAGCTGACTCGAACAATTTGGAGCATGGCCAATCTTTTTAGTGTCTAATATTTGTGATGTACTTTTTGCTGTCTGATAGACTTCTTGGACTTCAATTAGCAAATGAGTCAAGATATGATTGTAGTGTTTGAAAAACAAAAAAATAAATTTACTTACTTTTTAACATGCGGATATGATAGGCTAATTTTTTGCTTCAACAAGAAGAAATATTAAAGCATAAATGAGAATATCAGCCATTTAAACTAGTTTTATTTTCTCATGAGTTTAGAATGATAACATGTTCAAGCCGATTAGGTTAAAAATGAAAGTGAATTTTATATTTTCATGGAAACTGGTAAATACGCCATAATAAAGAGTTTTGACATATTTTATGTAGAATTCAGGAAGTAAAAACAATAAAATTGTCAGACAACTAATATTTTTTTAAAAAAGTGAGATTAAAACCTTGACTGTAAATTGTCAGAATGTTAGAATATGGAGTGAATCATGACTATGAGAAAACTGACTTATAATCATGTGACCTATAACTAACTATCTTTTAGAGGGAGATTTTTAATGAAAGACTTTTTTAATAGACGCCAACGCTTTTCATTGCGTAAATATTCGTTTGGTGTCGCTTCAGTCTTGCTAGGAACAGCACTTTTTGCTGCTCATAGTGTACAGGCAGATGAAGTAGCGACCCCAACTGTATCGGCGGGTAATCCGGGCACATCAGTAGCAGGAGAAAGTTCAAGTAGTTTAGTCAATACTACGACAACAGCACCCCAATCAAATCCAGCAGCTAGCGTGACTTCCCCATCCGCTTCTGCAACATCTACGTCAACAGTTGCTTTGGTATCATCAGCTTCTGAAGTAGCAAGTGCTTCAACAACAGAAACAACGTCTACAGCTACAGCACCAGCGACAACAGCAACAGCTGCAGCTACTGCTAGCTCAACTCCAACAGCTGCGGGTACTACATCTGTAGGTTCAGCAACTTCTTCTTCAACAGGTGCAACTAGCACATCAGCTGTAACTCCAACAGCGGTACAACCTACAGTGGCACAGCCAGTCGCTTCAACAACACAACCGACGGCTACAACACAACCTGTATCAACGCCTACAGCTACTCAGCCAGTTGCTTCAACACAGCCTACATCGGCTTCAGTGGCACAACCTGCAACGACAACTTTGACAACGTCAACACCAAGTCCAACGTCCGTAGCGAATACAGCAGCTTTGACAACAATGTTGACGGCGAACCCAATGTCCGCTGCAGGAACTGCACCAGAAGTACGTAGTCGTAGCAGTCGTAGACGTCGTGATGCGGCAAATCCGGTAACAACTAACTATACAACCGGTCCAGCTACGGCAACTCCAGCTATGAGTGATCCTAACGGGGCAACAATTTCAAGCCGTCCCTTAGTTGTTCCAACACCTAAGGATTCTGGTCAACATGTAACTACAGGAATTGACTTTCAGTTAAATCCCAATCCGTCACAATACACCTTTGCTGTAACTGATCTAAATAGTTTTAATGCAACATACAATAAAAAATACTATTATCGTCTGTCTAAACCATACAATGCTTCAAATGATATTACAATTGAGTTAGTTGATGGTCAGAATAATAATGTGGTTGAAACTAAGTCAATTAATGGTTCCGGTACTGTAAGTTTGGGTCAATCAATCTTAGCTCCTCTGACTGGTAGTTCTCAGGCCTATATTGAATTCCGTTTTGAGAATATTCAGGATGCGGATAAATCAAGTCGACCAGCTCTACGTGCGACATGGAAAGTATCGGGACTAGTTCAGAACTTTGCAGGTCAACGTTCTGGTATTCAAATCTACGATGTTGCGAATAAAGCAAACGAAGGTACATCAATCACAGACCCACAGTACTATATTCCTCGCTTAACAGATAAAACAACTTATTATAAAGCTGTTGATAGAGGGACTAGGCAAGATGTCTCTAGAACCGAGGGTATTGCTACTATCACGACTGCTAAACGTTCGAATGACGTGAAGAATTCTGATATTGTTGCAAGATATGCAGACGGGACTGTAGATGTTAGAAACGAAAATGGTCAAATTGTTAACAAAACAACCTATGTTAATGTGGACCGTAATAATATCAATCCTCAGGAATATAAGGAAGACGGCGCTGAGATCAACCTTGGTACTTACACATCAACAGGTATGGAGGGGCAAAATCTTACTGCTTCAGGTCTTCGTGCATTTGAAGGCTATAAATTGTATCAGACAGCTGATTCAAGATCTCTTATTGATGTTTTGAAACAACCTTTCCATGTTGGGCAACGTTGGTTTGATGTGGCAAATGCTCAGGGGGGAGTTAAGCGTATCAAAGAGGTTGTCAGTGAAGATGGGACTGTACGCATTGAAATGTGGGCCATCAAGTCTGACAGTCTGAATAAAATCTCTAGTGACCTGAATACAGATGGTTACTTTAAAGTTTACGAAACTGTTATTCCACCAGGAAAAAACAACTACGATGTCCGTCCTCAAGATGCAGGTAAGGATATTGATGTTTCTGACCCAGGTTGGAATCAAGATAATAACACTCCACAAATTCCTAAACCAGGTTTTGAGTACATTGACTCACTTAAGAGTAAGCTGGTACAAGGTAAACCATTTACTATTTTTAGTGATAAACAAGTCACAAACTATAAGGGCGATCTTCAGTTCGAAAAGACAGAAAATAATGTGACAACTCTTCTTTTCAAGAGACCAAATGGAACGTTCTATAAGATGGATAAGGAGTACTTACAAGATGCATCAGGTAATCCAACTGGAAAAGTTAATATGAAGGAGACTGATGTCTCAGCAACTGATGCAAATGGGTATAAACCTACCTATGTTTCAAAAGGTGAGTTCTACGTAAACCGAGGTGATAAGGATAATGCGTATTCTATTAATGGCACACCTGTATCTTCTGGGAACGTCTTCCGTTTACAAAATGATTTGAACCCAGTTTATCGTACGGTTTATTACTATGCTAAGCCTGAGCCAGTAAAAGTTAAACTTCAGTTTACAAAAGCACTTGCAGGTCGTACCTTGCAAGATGGTGAGTTCGACTTTAAGATTCAAGATACAGCAAGTGGTTACAATGAAACAGTATCTAACCAAAATGGTAAGGTTACTTTTAGTGAGCTTACTTTCACAAAACCAGGAGTGTATACCTACAAAGTGAACGAAGTTCCAGGGACAGATACAGATGTAGACTATGATGGTATGGAATCAACTGTTACTATTACCGTAACAGAGAAAAATGCTATTGGTGATTTGGATGCAAAAGTCACTTACACCTCAATCAATGGTCAAGATGACTCTGGAAACACAACTGACACTAATGTTTCAGCAACAAATCCGACGGTTAGAACCGGTACTGATACAGAATTCAACAACTTTGTCGTAGCTCCAGTAAACGTTGAATTTGACTTTACGAAGAAATTATCTGGTCGTAATCTAAAAGCAAATGAGTTTACTTTTAATCTTTTGAATGAAGCAGGTGCAGTGGTTGGCACTGCAAAAAATGATTTGAACGGCAATATTAAATTCACGGGCATTAAATACAAAGTTAGTGATCTTGGAACAAATTCTGCAGGAAAGCGAAATGACAGCAAGACCTTTAACTACACTGTAAAAGAGGTTGTGCCAACGACAGCCGAAGCTGGTATGTCTTATGACCAAATGGAAGCGAAAGTAGCTGTTACTGTTACTAAGACAGGTCATACTTTGACAACTGCTACAACTTACTCATCAGTTAATGGTATTGATGCTAATGGTAACCCAACGACGGGTGTAGATAAAGAATTTAACAATACCTTCACACCGAACCCAGTAAAAGTAAACCTTGAGTTCGATAAGTCTCTTTCAAATGGTACGCTTAATGCTGGTGATTTCAGCTTTAAATTAACTGGTGACGGTAATGTTAATGAAACGGTAACAAATAAAGCTAATGGTAAGATTAACTTTAGTACGTTGTCATTCGATAAAGCTGGTGTTTATAACTACACTGTAAAAGAAGTACCTGGAACAAACACAGATGTTGATTATGATGCGATGACAATCAACGTGAAGGTTACCGTAACAAAAGATGCCAATACGGGTCTATTGTCAGCAAGCACAGTGATGACTTCATCAGGTGGTGAAGCAACAGATGCCAATGACAGAGTCTTCAACAACTATGTAGTTCCTGCAATCCCAATCAGAGTAGACTTCAAAAAAGCCTTGGTGGGTCGTCCCCTTAAAGAGAATGAGTTCACATTTGAAATGAAGGATAAAAACGGAGTTGTTGTTGCTACTGGAACCAATGATGAACATGGTGTTGTTACCTTTAATCAACTCCCAGAAGTGAAAAATGCTCAAGTTGGTAAAGTCATCAAGTACACGGTGTCTGAGAAAGTTCCAGCTAACAAAGAATTCGGTGTCACTTACGATAACATGGTTGCTGAGGTTTCTGTGACTGTTTCTAAGAATGCAGACCACACTTTGAAAGCAACGGTGGCCTATCCAGGAGGAGACACAGAGTTTAACAACACCGTCACTCCTCCAACAACGCCTGACTTCCAACCAGAAAAATTCATTGTTAACAAAAAGAAATTTGACATCACTGGTAACAAGTTGATGGATGACGACAATGAGTTGACAAATGAATACACTGAAACAAATGCGGATCCATACGTAGACAAGACAAACAACAATGAGCCTGAAAACTTGAATACCAAGACAGTTAAGAAGGGCGATGAGATTGTTTACCAAGTATGGTTGGATACAACAAAATTAAAAGCAAGTGACAATATTCAAGCTGTTGGTATTACAGATAAATATGAAGCTGACAAACTAGAGATCAATGTTGCAGATATCAAAGCTTACGATTCAGTAACGGGTGCAGATGTAACCTCTAAGTTTGTCATCACAGTAAACAATGGAGAAATCACTGCAACTTCTAAAGACGAATTTATCAAAGATAAAGTTAACAACCCTGTTATCGACACAACTAAGTTCGAATTTGGCCGTTACTACAAATTTGATATTCCTGCTACTGTTAAGACAACGACTCCAGATGGTGTGGATATTGTAAATACAGCAAATCAAATTGTTCACCAGTACGATCCGACAAAAAGAGATATCACTAAGCCAGAAAAACCAACACAAAAACGTGTCGTAAATCTTCCAATCTCACTTCCTCTTAACTTCACTAAGAGACTTGATGGTCGTCAGCTTCAGGCTAATGAATTTACTTTTGAACTCCGAAAAGATGGCGTTAAGGTTGCTGAGGCCCAAAATGGTGCACCAAATGCCAATGGTGTTGCCAAGATTAACTTTAAAGCACTTCAGTTCACCCATGCTGATCTTGGAAAAACTTATACTTATACAGTAAATGAAGTTGCGGGTTCAGATGCAACGGTGACATACGATACCATGGTTGCGACGATTACAGTCACTATCCAAAAAGATGGTACGGCTAAAGCTATCGTTGCACACTTGGACCAAGATGCATCGGATAAAGAGTTTAACAATAAGGTGAAACCACCTGAAGAACCTAAGTTCAATCCAGAAAAATACGTTGTTTCTACAGAAAAATTCGATATCACAGGCGACAAGTTGCTTGACGATGATTCTGAATTGGCAGACAAGTATGGTGATACAAACGCTAATCCATATGCGGATGGTACAGCTAACAATGAACCAGAAAACTTGAATACGAAGACAGTGAAACCAGGCTCTAAATTGGTTTACCAAGTATGGTTGGATACAACACAATTTAGCGCAACTAACACTGAGAATATTCAAACAGTCGGCATCACAGATAACTATGATGAAGCCAAGTTGAATGTGAACTCAATCAAGGTTTACGATAGTGTGACTGGTGCAGATGTTACTTCTAAGTTTGATATTGCAAATACTGGTGGCGTGATCACAGCGACCCTTAAAGCTGGCTTCACGAAATCACTAGGAGATGCCAACAACACTCAAATTATTGATACAACTAAGTTTGCGTTTGGCCGTTACTATAAATTTGATATCTCAACAACCGTGAAAACGGATGCCCCAGCAGGAAAAGATATCGAAAATACAGCTGGTCAAATTGTTCACTACTACAACCCAAGAACCAACACAGTTGAAAAACCAGAAAAACCAACTGAAAAACGTGTAAACAGCGTTCCAGTTCCACTTGAGTTGAATTTCACTAAGAAACTTGATGGTCGTCAACTTAAAACTAATGAATTTACATTTGTTCTTAAGAAAGATGGCGTTGAAGTAGAACGTGCGAAAAATGATGCTCCTGATGCAACTACCGGTATCGCTAAGATTAACTTCACGAAACTTGAATTTGGTAAGGATGATATTGGCAAGACTTACAATTATACAGTGGAAGAAGTTAAAGGAACAGATTCAACAGTGTCTTACGATGGCATGGTTGCAACAGTAAGGGTTTCAATTTCTCATGATGGTACGGCAAAAGCAATCGTGAAGAATGTTGTAGACGCACCAGACAAAGAGTTCGATAACCGTGTGACACCACCAGAAGAACCTAAGTTTAACCCAGAGAAATATGTTGTTAGAGATGAAGACTTTGATTTAACTGGTAAGAAACTTTTGGATGATGATTCTGAGTTAGCTGATAAATACGGCGATACTAAGATTAATCCTTACGCAGATAAATCTAATAATAATGAAAAAGTTACTGTCCTTAATGATAAGGGTGAGTTGGAAGAAGTCTTTGAAAACCTCAATACTCAGCCTGTTAAACGTGGTCAGAAATTCTACTATCAAGTATGGCTTGATACAACTCAATTTAGTGCTAACAATAAAGAAAATATCCAAACTGTTGGTATCACAGACAATTATGATGAATCAAAATTGATTGTGACTAAAAACACTATTAAGGTTTATGATGGTGAGACTGGTGCAGATGTGACATCTAAGTTTGACGTTGCTGTTACTAACGGTATTATCACTGCAAACTTGAAATCAGGCTTTACGAAGTCACTAGGTGATGCAAATAATACTCAAGTTATTGATACAACTAAGTTTGAATTTGGTCGTTACTACAAAGTAGTTATACCTGCTACAGTTAGTCAAGATGCTTACGATGGTTCTGAAATCGAAAATACTGCGACACAAATGGTTCATTATTATAACCCAAGAACGCATAAAGTTGAGAATCCAGATAAGCCAACGCAAAAACGTGTGAACAACATTCCAACAGCTATTCAGCTAATCTTCGGTAAGACACTTAATGGTCGCAAATTGCAAGCAGATGAATTTAGCTTTGTCTTGAAAGATAAAGAAACTAATAAGATTCTTGAGAAGGCTAAGAATGATGCAGATGGTAAAGTTACCTTCAAGACAATCAACTATTCAAAAGCTGATATTGGTCAAACATTTAACTATATTGTTGAAGAAGAGAAAGGTGACAAACCAGGTGTTACTTATGATGATATGAAGGTTAACGTGACTGTTCAAGTTATTCAGCCTTCTTCTGGTGATCAGTTGTCAACAGTTATCTCTTATGCTACTGAAGGTGGAGATGCCTTTACTGCGGATGATACAGTATTTGACAATAACGTAACACCAAACTTTAAACCAGAGAAGTATGTTGTTTCTAAAGAAAAATTTGATCTTAAGGGCACAAAACTTCTCGATGATGATGCGCCTAACGGTAAGGTTGAAGCTGAAAACTTGAATCACCATACACTTACTCGTGGTCAGAAATTCTACTACCAAGTATGGCTTGATACTCGTGAATTTACAGCTGAAAGCAATATTCAATCAGTAGGAATCACAGATGACTATGATGAAGCTAAACTTGATATTGATGAGTCAGCAATCAAGGTTTATGATGGTGAAACAGATGTTACTGATAAATTTGATATTTCAATCAAAAACGGTGTCATCTACGCAACTTCTAAACCAAGTTTGACTAAACCTATTAGTGCAACTGATGCGACTCCAGTTATTGATACGACTAAGTTTGCCTTTGGACGTTACTATAAATTTGATATCCCAGCAACTGTTAAAAATATTAAAGACAATGACGGTGTTGAGTTTAGTAATACGGCCAATGAAATTGTTCATCAATACAACCCTTACAATAAGCAAGTTACAACTCCTAAAAAACCAACTCAAACACGTGAAAATAACGTTCCAGTTCCACTTGAGTTCAACTATACTAAGAAACTTGAAGGACGTGAGTTGACTGCAGGTGAGTTCAGCTTCTTATTGAAAGACCAAGATGGAAAAGTCCTTCAAACTGTATCAAATGATAAAGACGGCCACATCAAGTTTGAACAACTCTTGTTCAGCAAGGCTGATCTTGGTAAGACATTTACTTATACTGTAGAAGAAGTCAATGACAATAAACCTGGTATTTCTTACGATGCTATGAAAGCAACGGTGACAGTACAAGTAACTAAGGATGGTAAAATTCTTAAGACTGTCGTTAATCATGCTTCAACAGGTGGAAATGCTACAGATGCTAACGACAAAGAGTTCAACAACAAGGTGGTTCCACCAGAAAAACCTAAGTTCCAACCAGAGAAATATGTTGTAAACCAAGAGAAATTTGACATTACTGGTGATAAACTCGTTGATGATGATAAAGAGTTGGCAGACAAGTATGCGGATACTAATGCGAACCCATACGTAGACAAGACAGACAACAACGAGAAAGAAAACTTGAATACTAAGACTGTGAAACGTGGCGATAAATTGGTTTACCAAGTATGGCTTGATACAACTAAATTTGACGCAAACAACAAGGATTATATTCAAACCGTTGGTATCACTGATAACTACGATGAGAAGAAACTTAATGTTAACCAATCAGATATCAAAGCATACGATGGTAAAACTGGTAAAGATGTTACAGCAATGTTCGATATCAAGGTTGAAAACGGTGTGATTACAGCCAACCTTAAAGATGGCTTCACTAAGTCACTTGGTGATAAAGATAATACCCAAATTATCGATACAACTAAGTTTGCCTTTGGTCGTTACTATAAGTTTGACATTCCGGCAATTGTTAAAGACAGTAAGAATGAAAAAGGTGAGTTTGACGTACCTTCTGGTTCAGATATTGAAAACACAGCGGGACAAACAGTTCACTACTACGACCCAACAGTTAAGAAGGTCGTGAAAACACCTGAAAAACCAACTGAAAAACGTGTTGTTAACATTTCAGCTAGTGTTACGTTTGAATTCACTAAAAAACTAGAAGGTCGTGACCTTAAGGCTGGTGAGTTTAGCTTTGTACTTAAGGATAGAAAAGGTAAAGTGATTGAAACTGTAAGCAATGATGCTGACGGTAAGATTAAGTTCTCAGCACTTGAGTACAAACATGGTGAAGAAGGTATCCACTTCTACACGGTTGAAGAAGTGAAAGGTAATGATACTACAGTAACTTACGATAAGATGGTAGCTAAAGTTACTGTTTTGGTAGCTAAGGGTGGTAACGTTATGACAGTAACTTCTAAATTGCCAGAAGATACTGAGTTCAACAACATTGTAACGCCACCGACACCACCAACTCCAGTGGTGCCACCAGTTACACCACCAACACCACCAACTCCAGTAGTACCACCAGTTACACCACCGACATCTCCAGAAGTATCTAGAGAACAGGGTCTTCCTAAGACTGGTGAGAACAAGTCTGTAGTAGCAATGGCATTCGGAGGACTCCTTGCGGCAGCTGGACTTGGTTTGGCAGGAAAACGAAAAAAAGAAGACTAAGATAATAATAGGCGTAAAAATAAGATAGTTAGTAAGATTATTTCAGTTTTCAAGAAGAGAGGCTTGACCGAATAAGGTCAGGCTTCTTTTTGTTCGGCACTTAAAAATATCGTAAGTGACCAATAATGAAGTCAATTAAGAAGTTCCAAAGTCTTTATGGGCTGTGGAACTTTTTTTATATTTTGCTAACTTATTACATGGACATGTGTGAGGAGGATGATCTGATTGTTTCTCTCACAAGAGATGAGTAGATTCAAATTGATATTAACTTCTTCATGACAGTAGATTAGTACTTTCAAATAAAATATATTATGAATGATGTGGGTAATGGTAGAAGCTGATAAAAGACTTTGAGCTATTGTCTATTTAGTTATGGTGAATTTGATAATCTTGCAGTCACAATAGAAGCATCTTATCTAGGGGCTACACCATCATTTTTTGATTGAGAAATCAGAAAAAATCAAAGTTTAAGTTCTCATATGAACTTTCAATAGACTATCATTACTCATTTTATGATTAAGATGATGGGAGGTAGAAGTTTCATAGAAGCAATAGGGAGCGACATTAAAGATAACATCTAGTAGTCGGATTAGTTAACAGTATTGGAAAGGGAGGAGACTTTCTGATAGTTGCTTTGTAATTGGATGCTCAAAGATCTCTTATAAGATAGAAATGTATTACTGGTACTATTTTGAGTATTGAAATTATTTCGTAATATCGTTGGTTATTCTTTCATTTGTATTTGAATAAGATACTAGTAGGCATAATTTTTCTCACAGGTTTTGTTATCTTTTGATTTTTTGAAGTTAGAAAATACTAGGACTCATTCTCTATTAATCCTAACTTATGAGAGTCTTTTTTAAGTTGAATACTAGTATGCTAAACAGGTGAGAGCAATTATGGATGTTGGATTGTTGCAAACTTTCTTTAAGATTTTACTAGTGTTAATGAAGAAATACTGTTAAACGAAGAAGATGTTAGTGTTATTTTAGACGGATAAAGTTATTCTAAGGTTAGGACTAGATGTATATGCCATTTTCATTAAAGATAAAAATATCTATATGAGTGTAAAAGGAAAAGAAATGAGAGGTTATGTGCGTATATTGCCATTATTATGGATTAAAGTGAGAATAATATAGTGTATATTATAAGATGTTAATTCATTTTTATAATATTATTTCTTTCGGATTATAGGTTTAAATTACTATTTTTAGAACTTACTTCTGTTTATATATGGTGATTTAAGTATTTATGGACCATGAGATGGGTTTGGAATCTTTGACGCTTTTATTAGAAAACAACAAATGTAATCCGAGTTAATTTATTTTAGAAAAGCGTAATTTATATAATGAAATATTAGAAAACAGTAGTTGTCGCCTTATTTTAGAAAGCGCTTAACGTATTATAAATAAAAGGTTTCTAACGTTTTTATGTCTTTTGTAAATAACGTTACTCTTACAATTGTCAGACAACTAAACTTTTTTAAAAAACATTGTTTAATCACTTGACTCTAAATTGTCAGAATGTTAGAATGAAAAAGAATCATGGATATGAGGGGAATTAACTTATAATCATGTATCTATAACTAACTATTTTTTTAGAGGGAGACTTAAACATGAAAGACATTTTCAACAGGCGCCAGCGCTTTTCATTGCGTAAATATTCATTTGGTGTCGCTTCAGTCTTGTTGGGGACGGCACTCTTTGCTGCTCACACTGCACAGGCTGATGAAGTCGTAGCATCTGATGCTTCTTCATCAAACCCTGGTTCATCAGTTGAGGGCGAAAGTTCCTCAGAACTGGTTGAGACGAATACAGCATCAACAGCTCAAGCAGATCCTACTGCAGTTGTATCTTCAACTGAGGCAACTGCGTCAACATTTAACTTGACGCCAGAAGCTTCAACAACAGATAAGGTTGCCACAGAGACAACTGACAAACAAGCTACAGAAACTGCGAAACCAGAAGCTTCTAAACCAGCTTCAGAGGCTGCAAAGCCAACAGAAAAAGCTACTTCAGAAGCAGCTAAGCCAGCTACAGTAGCATCAACAGCTACAGCCAGCAACAATGTTGAAACACCAGCTTCAACAAGAACAGCTTCAAACACTTCAGCTACAGCATCAACAACTGCTCCAGCAACTGAAAATACTGAAGCAGCTGAAACCACAGCAGAAGCTACAAGTGTTAGCCCACGTGTTACAGCAAATACTTACTCTGTAAGATCTGCTGCAGACCGTAGTGCAACACTTGACCGTGCTGCTAGTGATATCACAAATGCTGGTGCTTTGGCAACAGGTCGTAGCCGTCGTCGTAATACACGTGCTTTGACAGATCACAACTATGAGGCGGTCTCTGTAGAAACTCACCTTAAAGATGGTGAAAAAGCTACTCCAGACATGACAGATCCTAATGGTGCAACTGTTCGTTCTCAAACAGTGCCATCGGGCTACCAAGCTAAAGAAGGTGACTACTATACTTATAGTATCGTAGATCTTACTAATTTTAACAAACGTTACCATACAAATTACTATACACGTGCTTACAAGAGATTTGATGCTTCAACAGATACTACTGTTGAATTGGTTGACAAGAACACTGGTAATGTATTAGAAACAAGAACCGTATCAGCTTCTAGTGGTATTCAAAAATTTACGACTACCAAAGCAGCCTCTAATGGGGAGTTAACTTGGCAAGTAGATTACGATAAAGGTTTAGGTGCTGGACCAGGGAAGACAGATTCACCGTTTATCCAACTTGGATATGAAGTTGGTGCAAGTATCAAGGCTTTAGTTGCTCCAGGACACAATCTAACTCCTACAGAACAAGCTTTATATGATGCAGTTTATGCTGCGCGTAATTCAACGGATATCATCAACGTTGTAGAACCAGCATATAATGGTCGTACTATTACAGATACGAATGCTAAAATTCCATTATTTGTTCAAAAATCAACTTACTATAGAGTAGTCGATAGAAATAATACTTCATTTAATGCGAATAAAACAGATAAAACTGTTCAAGATTATGTACCAAATGGTAATGAAGTAACATTAGCCAACTACACGCTGAAAGCGATGGAAGGACAACACTTTACAGCATCTGGTGAACGTCAATTTGATGGTTACAAACTTTATCAAACAGCTACTCCAGATTCAACAACTGGTTATGTTAGCCGTCCTTATACAGTTGGTACCAAGTTTATGGATGCTGATCGTGCTGGAATAAAACGTATCAAAGAAATTGTTGGAGAAGATGGATCTGTTGTCATTCGTGTTTACTTATTAGATCCAAGACAGCAAAACAAACGTTCTGATGGTACATTGAACACTGATGGCTATATGTTGCTAGCAGAAACCAAGCCTATTAAACCAGGTGATTATAACAAAGAAGAGTTGGTTGTTAAGAAAACACCACTTAAAACGATTGCACACACTGTAACTGATCCAAGAACAGGGGCAAAAACTAATTATCCAAATGGTAAGGACGTTCCATTTGATTTCCAAAGAGATGCTTCTTACACTCCGTATAAGACAGTATTTGTACCATTCTTGGGAGATAATATCGGTCACCTTTCTCCAAACGCACAATTAGAGCGTGGAGTAGGAGGTATTGGTACTAACGTTGACTTGCTCAACTCTTTGACGCCATACAAGCCAACAGTCTACTACTATGTGAAGTCAGAACCTGTAACAGTGACTCCAGAAGTTGAAAAACAACTTGAAGGACGCACACTTGTTAATGGTGAATTTAGCTTTAAGATTAAAGAAGAGCAAGCTAACAAATCAGTTCCTTCATATGAAGAAACAGTAACTAACCAAAATGGTAAAGCTACATTTAGTAAATTAACATTTAACAAAGCTGGAGTATACACTTACACAATTACTGAGGTTAAAGGCTCAGATACAAACGTCGATTATGATGCAATGACTGTTACAATGACAGTTACTGTAACTGAGAAAAATGCTGCTGGTGATTTGCAAGCTTCGGTTAAATACAGTGCTGAAGGTGGATTCAAATCAAGTGCAGATGATAAAATTTTCAACAACTACGTTGTAGCTCCAGTTAAGACTAAGTTCGACTTTAGTAAGGCTCTTGCAGGTCGTACTCTTAAAGAAGGCGAATTTACATTTGCTCTTAAAGATTCAACTGGTAATGTTCTTCAGACCAAGAAAAACAGCGCTAGTGGTGTTATTGCCTTTGATGACTTGACATTTGATAATACTCAAGTTGGTACTCACAAGTATACTGTAGAAGAAGTTATCCCAGATAATAAAGAAGCTGGTATGACTTACGATACAATGAAAGCTGAAGTAACAATCACTGTTACTAAGGAAGGCCACGTTCTTAAAGCAACTAACATTCTTCCAGCAGATACAGAATTCAATAACACATTCACACCAGGTGCGGTTAAAGTTAACCTTGACTTTGATAAATCACTTTCAAATGGTACTTTGAACGCAGGTGACTTTAGCTTCACGTTGACTGGTGATAACAATGTTAATGAAACTGTAACCAACAAAGCTAACGGTAAGATTAACTTTAGCGAATTGTCATTTGACCATGAAGGTGTCTACAACTACACTGTTAAAGAAGTGAAAGGCAACAATGCCGATGTAGACTACGATGAAATGACTATCGCAGTTAAAGTAACGGTTACTAAAGATGCTACTACAGGTCTTTTGGCTGCTAAGACTGAAATGACTTCAACAGGTGGTGAAGCAACTGGTACTGATGACAAGATCTTCAACAACCACGTTGTAGCTCCTGTAACTGCTCAATTTGACTTCAGCAAAGCTCTTGCAGGTCGTAACTTGAAAGCTGGCGAATTTAGCTTTGTATTGAAAGACAAAGATGGTAGAGTCCTTCAAACAAAACAAAATGATGCTAGCGGACGTGTTCGTTTCGATGCCTTGACATTTACAAATGCTCAAGTTGGTAACCACAAGTACACTGTAGAAGAAGTTCAAGGTTCTGAAGCAGGTATGACTTATGACCCAATGAAAGCTAACGTAACAGTTACTGTTACTAAGTCAGGTCATGCGCTTACTGCTGTAGCAACTCTTCCAACTGATACAGAATTCAACAATACATTCACATCAGCTCCAACTCAAGCTCAATTTAAGTTCACTAAACGTCTTGAAGGTAAAGCGCTCACAGCAGGTGCCTTCACATTCGAATTGCTTGAAAACGGCAATGTTATTCAAACTAAGAAAAATGAAGCAGATGGTTCAATCACATTTGATGCTATTGAATACAGCGCTGAAGGTGAACACACTTACACTGTGCGTGAAAAAGCTGGTAACGATACAAACATCGATTACGATACAATGAACGCAGAAGTGAAAGTTAAAGTTACTAAAGATGCTGCTACAGGTCTCTTGAGTACTGCTGTTACAATGCCTGAAGACACAGAGTTCAACAACTATGTGGTTTCTCCAGTTGTAACTAAGTTTGACTTCACTAAGAAATTGGCTGGTCGTGAACTTAAAGCTGGTGAATTTAGCTTTGTATTGAAAGATGCTGCTGGTAACGTCGTTGAAACTGTTAAGAATGATGCTGCTGGTAACGTAACCTTCTCAGAATTGTCATTTGACAATACTAAAGTTGGTACACACACTTACACTGTAGAAGAAGTGATTCCTGAAAACAAAGAATTCGGAATGACTTACGATAAGATGAAAGCTACAGTGACAGTTGAAGTTGCTAAGAACGGTCACACATTGACAACTGTTACAAACGTTACATCAACTGGTGGTGTAGACGCTAACGGTAACGCAACTGACGGTACTGCAGATAAAGAATTCAACAACAAAGTCATTCCTCCTGAAACTCCTGAATTCCAACCAGAAAAATTTGTCGTTTCTAAAGAGAAATTCGACATCACTGGTAACAAGTTGATGGATGACGACGATGATGTACCTGGTAACGAGTACACAGCAACAAATGCGAATCCATATGTTGATGGTGTTGCAAACAACGAACCAGAAAACTTGAATACTAAGACTGTTAAACGCGGTTCTAAATTGGTATACCAAGTATGGCTTGATACTACTAAATTCACAGAAGCTAACAACATCCAATACGTTGGTGTATCTGATACATACGACGCAGATAAATTGAACGTTAACGCATCTGATATCAAAGCCTACGATTCAGTAACTGGTGCAGATGTGACTGCTAAATTCGACATCAAAGTTGAAAACGGCACAATCACTGCAACTTCTAAAGAAGCATTTATCAAAGATAAAGTAAACAACCCTGTTATCGATACTACTAAGTTCGCTTTTGGACGTTATTATAAATTTGATATTCCAGCAACTGTTAAAGAATCTGTTAAAGCTGGTGCTGATATTGAAAATACAGCCAACCAAACAGTTCACGTTTACAACCCAGTGAGCAAGACAGTTGAAAAACCTGAAAAACCAACACAAAAACGTGTTAACAGCGTTCCAGTTCCAGTTGAAATGAACTTCACTAAACGTTTGGAAGGTCGTGAACTTCAAGCTAACGAATTCGAATTCGTATTGAAGAAAGACGGCGTTGAAGTTGAACGCGTGAAGAATGATGCTGCTGGTAAGATTGTCTTCAAGACTCTCGAGTTCGGTCGCGATGATCTTGGTAAGACTTACAACTACACAGTAGCAGAAACTCCTGGTACAGATGCAACTGTCAAATACGACACAATGGTTGCTACTGTTAAAGTTGTGGTTTCACATGACGGTACAGCTAAAGCAATCGTTGCCAACGTAACAGACGCTGCGGATAAAGAATTTAACAACCGTGTAACACCTCCTGAAGAACCTAAGTTCCAACCAGAGAAATACGTTGTTTCTAAAGCGAAATTCGATA
>ENA-OPAC01000647-OPAC01000647.1-human-gut-metagenome-genome-assembly--contig:-NODE-647-length-18967-cov-3.672642_pt1 | contig 18967 bp, 18 predicted proteins | sample MGYA00241052_ERZ501420 | MGnify/ENA primary metagenome ERZ501420 (study PRJEB25962, sample SAMEA2042513) | human gut metagenome | biome: human gut; feature: human-associated habitat; material: faeces... | reverse complement strand
CGGCCACCCCACCGACGATTACTACACGTTTACCCATAATGTCACCTCCAAGAAATAATTTAACGTTATCTTACTATTATGAAAATTCAGCTGTCAAACTTACTTTTGTCAGCAAATATTACTCTATACTCATTATAACAAAACAGCCTCCGAAAGCAAAGCTTCAGAGACTGTTTAACAAAATTATTATATACTATTTTGCTTCATACACACTCAGCGCTTCCATTGCCAAGGCATAGCCCGCAAATCCCAGGCCGCAGATTTGGCCGACGCAGCCTGCCACCGTTACAGAATGATGGCGGAACTCCTCACGCTGATGGATGTTGCTGATATGCACCTCAATCGCAGGAATATTTACTGCCTTCAATGCGTCCAGAATTGCTACGCTGTAATGCGTAAACGCCGCCGGATTGATAACAATGCCGTCAAAATGACCGTAAGCATTCTGAATCGCGGTAACTATATCACCCTCATAATTGCTCTGCAGCAGCTCCACCTCTACGCCAAGGCGGTCAGCCGCCGAGCGAATGTAAGCACACAGGCTGTCATAATCATCACGACCATAGATATTTTTTTCACGGATGCCCAGCATATTAATGTTAGGACCATTTAAAACTAAAATTTTTCGCATCTTTATCCCTCCAGCTTAGCGGCTATATTCAGCAGCTCATGCAGAACTCTGCCGAAATCGCCATTATTATCAATAGTATAATCCGCATATCGGCGGTATAACGCAATACGCTCATTATATAAAGTATAAAGCTTTTGCTTATCGGCAGCAAGCAACGGACGCGCATCACCGGCAATACATCCGATGATGTTTTCCGGTTTGCGGTCGATAAAAACCACAACACCGCCGCGCTTCAGCAGCTCCATATTTTCCGCACGCTTTACGGCACCTCCGCCTGTTGCAATAACAGCTCCGTCACATTCCGCCAGATACGCCAGCGTGCGCGTTTCCGCTGCGCGAAACGATTCCTCGCTTTCCGCGAAGAAAGCCTTTATCGTGCGCTGCTCACGCTCTTCAAGGACGGCGTCGGCATCATAAAACGGCAGCTGCAAGCGTTTGGCCATGCGCTTGCCAAAGGTGCTTTTGCCGCAGCCCGGCATACCAATCAGCACAATATTTTTCATATATTCTGCTCCAAATCCTGCATGATTTTGACGATTAATTCGCTGTCATATTTTTCGCCCTGCCAGATTTCCTGCGCAGCCACAGCCTGCGCCACAAGCATGAACAGACCATTGACAGTCTGCATTTTAGCCTCGGCAGCCTGCTTCAAGAACAATGTCTGCTTAGGATTATAAATCAAATCGACAGCAACATCAAAATTGCTGATTTCCTCAGGCGTAACAGGTGCAGCGTTAACCTTAGGATACATGCCCACAGGTGTACAGTTAAAAATCACATCACCGGTCAGCGCTGCCAAGCCGTCATAATCAATAAACTTGCACTTAGGCGCAATCTTAAGGAAATCCTTATCAACATGGGCAACATCTCGCGTAACAAGATACAGTTTGCCGACACGCTTATCAACCATATATTTGACAACCGCACGCGCAGCGCCGCCGGTACCCAGCACCGCAACACGCTTAGCGCGCACATCAATATTGTTGTATTCCAGCATTCTGCCAAAGCCGAAGTAATCGGTATTGTAGCCTTCAGCACCGTTTTCATCAAATTTAATCGTATTTACAGCGCCGATAGCCTTAGCCTCACGCGCAATGCTGTCCAAAAACGGCATTACATGCAACTTATGCGGAATGGTAACATTGCTACCTGCATAGTCGGCACGCAGCTCCTCCATGCGCTTAGGCAAATCCTCCTGCGGAGTTTCCAGCAGCGTATAATCGCCCTCAATGCCTGTATACTTAAAAAACAGCTCGTGAATCTGCGGTGAAAGGCTGTGTCCCAGCTTACCGCCCAAAAGTCCGTAATGCTTCATCTGTTTATTCCTTTCGCTCGTAAGCACGATAATTGCCAAGAACCTTGCAATAGGTGCTCTTCGATTTTATTTCTTCCATCACATCAATAACCAGCGGGTCTGCCAAATTACCGGTGACATCAATGTAGAAAAAGTATTCCCAAGTTTTGCCGACAATCGGTCGTGATTCCAGATTCAGCATATTCAAGCCCATATGGTAGAAGCTGGCAAGCATTTTATACAGTGAGCCTGTTTCGTGCTTCACGGCAACAATCAAGGTAATCTTATTTGCATTCGCTACGATTTCCGGTTTTTTGGCGATAATAACAAAGCGGGTATAATTATTGCTGTTGCTGTTAATCGCCGGCGCAATAACCTTCAAATTATATAGCTCCGCTGCCTGCTTGCCGGCAATAGCGCCTAAGGTTATATCCTGCTTTTCAGCAACCTCCTCCGCACTCTTGGATGTACTGAAATAAGGAACCTGCTCTATATCCGGATAGTCATGAAAGAAATCAGCGCACTGCTTCAAGCCCTGCGGATGCGAATACACTGTTTTAATCGTGCCAAGTGACGCACCCTCACAGCCTAAAAGATTTTGTTCAATCTTTACGCACTGCTCGCCTACAATACTGCAGTCATACTGACGCAGCAAATCATATACCTCGGTAATACCGCCTGTCGAAGAATTTTCAATAGGCAGCACGGCGTAATCCATAGTGCCATCGCTGATACCGGAAATCACTTCTTCGAAAGTCTGGAAATGATGACGGTTGTATTGACGTCCGTGAAAATATTCCTCTAACGCCTGATGCGTAAAGGAGCCTGCAGGACCAAAGCAAGCAACCTCATAGGTTTTGTCGTTTGCTTCCGACAGCGCAGTTTCTTCCAGCAGACAGGCCTGATCGATAATACCGCGCATAATATTTTTCACAGCCACGGAATATTCCTTGTTCTCCAAAAAGCCTGCAACCTTTTCGATAACCTTAGCTTCACGGTTTTTGTCCTTAACAGGCAGTCCTTTGGATTTTTTATAGGCAGCCACCTGCATTACCAGGTGCAAACGGCTTTCCAATACGTCTGCCAGCTGCTGGTCAACCTTGTCTATTTCTTGGCGGATTTTTTCTAAATCAAGCTCCTGCATATTATTTCTCCCATTTCTTCGCTTCTAAAAGTAAATCCCACAGCGTCCACGCAACCACCGCTTCGATAACAGGCACAGCACGCTGTACAATACATGGATCATGTCTGCCGACAATAGCCAGCGTTGTATCAGCCTGCTCCTTAAGGCTCACTGTCTGCTGCTCGCGCGCAATCGACGGCGTAGGCTTAATTGCCACGCGCACTACCAAAGGCATACCGTTGGTAATACCGCCGGTAATGCCGCCGTTGTGGTTTGTCAGCGCCTGCACCTTGCCGTCAGCATAATGCAGCGCATCATTTGCTTCGGCACCCGTCAGCCCGGCAAAGCCAAAGCCGTCGCCAAACTCTACTCCCTTAACAGCAGGCACGGAAAACAGCGCATGGCTCAGCATGCTCTCCACGGAATCAAAATACGGTGCTCCGATGCCCGCAGGCAAACGCAGTGCAATGGCTTCAATTACACCACCCACGCTGTTAAGCTCGCTCTTAGCCTGCAAAATGCGCTCCTGCATTTTTGCGCCGACAGCGTCATTCATAACAGCAAACTTTTTCGCATGCAACGCTGCTAATTCTTCATCACTTACACCCATAGAATTGAAGCGTTCTTCTTTGATATCGTTAATCTGCAGAATATGCGAACCGACAACAATGCCGTATTGCGCCAATGCCTGCTTAGCTACAGCACCGGCAAAAACGAGCGGTGCCGTCAGTCTACCGGAAAAATGGCCGCCGCCGCGATAATCATTAAAGCCCTGATAACGCACATGCCCTGCGTAATCTGCATGACCGGGGCGCATCTTATCGGCGAGAATGCTGTAATCCTTGGAATGCTGGTCACTGTTGACGATACGTGCGCACAACGGCGTACCTGTCGTAAAGCCATTGAAAAAGCCGCTTTGGATTTCTACCGTATCGCTTTCCTTGCGTGCCGTGCTCAACGCATTCTGTCCGGGAGCACGACGCGCCATTTCCGCAGCAATCGCCGCTTCATCAAGCGCCAATCCCGGCGGCAGTCCATCCAGCACTACGCCGATGGATTTACCGTGCGATTCGCCGTATATCGCCATTTTTATATTCATGCCAAAAATTCCGCTCATGCCAGCACCTCAATTTTTCCGCCTACGCTCTTGTAATCCTCCCAAAAGTCAGGATAAGACTTGCTTACACTGCCTGCGCCGGTTAAGATAATAGGTTCCTTGCAGCATTGTGCGGCAATAGCCAGACTCATAGCAATACGATGATCATTCCAGGCATCTGCCTCTACGCCGCCGCGCAAGCCTTCCGGCTTGCCGCTAATCGTCAGGCCTTCCGGCTCTTCCGTAATCGCCGCACCCATTTTATTTAACTCGCTTGTAATAGCCGCCAGCCTGTCACATTCCTTGATACGCAGACGTCCTGCGTTAATAATCTTCGTCGTTCCCTCGCTTACTGCAGCCAGAACTGTAAGCACAGGAATAATATCGGGGCAATTTGAAGCGTCTATTACCGTTGCCTGCGTTGCACTGCTGTTTACGGTTACGCTGCCGGCATTTTTAGCAATATCAGCACCCATGCGCTGCATAATTTCTACCACAGCCTTATCACCCTGCAGCGAAGCAAAGTCAACACCGCTTGCCGTAATGCCAGCGCCCAAAGCACCGCCGACAGTCCAAAAGGCTGCCTGCGACCAATCGCCCTCAACCTTGCTGTCCTGTGCTTTAAAATGCTGCTTGCCGGGCACAAGATAATGACGATGTGCACCATCTACATTTTCTACTTTAACACCGTACTTCGCCAAACAGTTCAGTGTCATATCTACATAAGAAGCAGATTCCAACGGTGAAGTAATAATAATTTCGGAGTCGCCCTTTAATAACGGTAAAGCAAAAAGCAGACCGCTGACAAACTGACTGCTGACATCTCCCGGCAGCTCAAATTTACCAGGCATCAGGTGACCGTTGACTGTCAACGGCAGATTGCCATTATCATTAAAATACTGCACAAACTGCTTATCAAGAATATCGTAATACGCCTGCAAAGGACGTGATACCAGCTTGCCGTGACCGATAAAGGTCAGCGGACAGCCAAGATTTGCTCCCAAAGGAATAAAAAAGCGCAAGGTAGAACCGGATTCACCGCAGTCAACATTATCTGCCGCCGCAATCGGATGACCTGTGCCCGTAATCTGTAACGCCTTACGTCCCTCTATCATGCTGGGGATTTCATCAACACTCACGTTCATAGCACGCAAAACGCGCATCGTTGCTTCAATATCCTTGGACATGCTTATATTATCGACAATGCTGGTGCCACCTGCAAGACCTGCACAGATAATTTCCCTGTGTCCCATGCTTTTAGATGACGGAACCTGCACTGTTCCTGCCAATTTTGCAGGATAAATTTTTACCTTTTCCATTTAGCCTCACCCCAAATACCTTGGCACTTGCTGCCAATCAACTTTCTGCAGTACGCCCTCGCCTATCTGCTGCAAAATAATGAGGGTAATGCTGTTGCCGTTCTTTTTCTTATCTCTTGCCATTGTATCAAGCAGCTGCGCTTTTTCTACGCCCGCAGTCAACGGCAAATTGTACTTTTCAAGTATGCTCTTAATACGCTCGGCGCTGCCTTTAGCTGTCATTCCCAGCTCTTCGGTGCGCTTTGTCAGCTGATACATACCGATTGCCACACCCTCGCCGTGCGTGAAGCTGCTGTAGCCAAAATGCTGCTCTACCGCATGTCCCAAGGTATGTCCGAAGTTCAGCAGCATTCTGAGTCCCGTATCAAATTCATCCTGCTCTACAATGCGTGCTTTGATTGCACAGCAGGTGGCAACAACACTGTCAATATCTGCCAACAGCTCCGCATCATCGGCATAGCCGGCAATTTTTTCAAAAAGCGCTGCATCCTTAATGCAGCCGTATTTAATCGCTTCAGCCAAACCATCATGCAAAAAGCGTGTAGAAAGCGTTGCCAGTAAATCTGTGTCGATAAATACAGCCTTCGGCTGATAAAAAGCACCGGCAAGATTTTTTCCGGCCTTTAAATCTACAGCTACCTTGCCACCCACGCTGCTGTCAATCTGCGCCAGCAGTGAGGTCGGTATCTGCACAAAGGCAATGCCACGCATAAAGCTGGCAGCGGCAAAGCCGCCCAAATCACCGACAACACCGCCGCCAAGCGTCAGCACAACATCGGTGCGCGTGAGTCCTGCTGCAGCAAGCTGTTCCAATACATCGCTGAGCACCTGCATGTTCTTGCTCTGCTCTCCGGCTTCAATTACCACCTTATGCACAACAAGGCCAGCCTCTTCGAGGCTAGCCTGTAATTTTGCTGCATATAACGGTGCAACATTTGTATCGCTTATAATTGCAGCCTTGCGCGCCTTCGGCAGCAACGGGCAGCAGGCCGGCGGCTATTTCAATATCATAGGCATGAGCGCCTAATGCAACATGAATTTTCTTCATTAAAAAAGCTCCCTTCTCCGTGCTCCCGCCTTGCGCATCAGCTCCTTCAGCTTTTCGCCGTCATCACCGCGCAGAGCTTCGCGCCACAGCACCAGCTGCTCCATATATCTGTCTATTTCATCCGCAACCTTTTCCCTGTTGGCAAGGAATAAATTGCACCATAATTCAGGATTGATATCTGCTACACGAGTGCCATCTCGGAAGCTGCCGGCAACGAAGTACTTGGTCTTATCATCAAAGGAAGCGCTGTCCATAAGCGCTACCGCAGTAACATGCGGCAAATTGCTGGTATAGGCAATAGTTGCATCATGCTGCGCCGGTGTTACCTGCACCGTATGCTTGCAGCCAAGGGCCAAAGCAAATTGCTCCAGCCAGCTAACAGCAGCCTGTGTGTTATGCTTTTCCGGCACGATGATGTAATTCGCATTCTGAAAAATATGCGCATCGCTCATGCCCAGGCCGCTGCCCTGGCGTCCGGCCATCGGATGGCCGGAAATAAATTCCATGCCATCCTTTAAAAGTGCCTGCCCTCTGCTGATCATATCGTTTTTAATGCCTGCAACATCAGTCAGCAAAACGCTTTCATTAAAGAAATCAACGTTTGCAGCTATAAAGCCCACGATTGCTTCAGGATAAATAGCGCAGATAATTACGTTGGCCTCCTTAAGTCGGTTATCAGGCTCAGTCATGCCAATATCAACCAACCCCTGCTGCTTCGCTTCCTGCAACGTTGCTGCATCACGCTCTATACCGATAATCTGCTTAACGCCCAGCTTACGCAGCGCTTTGGCATAAGAGCCGCCAATCAGCCCCAGGCCAACGATAGCAAAGCTGAGCTCCTGCCACTTTGTACTTCTATTTTCGCCACCAAAATCAGCTTCCAAAAAAATCACTCCTAATCTGCCATACTACTATTATAACTCTCTGCCGACAATGTTCGCAATGCCTCTGAGGTCGCCCATCAGCTTAGCAAAACGGTCCGGTTTCAAGGATTGGGCACCATCACACCATGCTGCTTCCGGATCGTTATGTACTTCAATCAAAAGGCCGTCTGCGCCGACTGCAACTGCTGCTTTAGCCAGTGGTTCTACCATCCACCACATGCCTGCTGCATGACTCGGGTCAACTACTACCGGCAGATGGCTGAGTCTTTTTACTGCAGGAATAGCACTTACATCAAGCGTATTACGGGTGTAGGTTTCAAAGGTACGGATACCGCGTTCGCAAAGGATAACATTTTCGTTGCCTTCGCTCATAATGTATTCCGCCGCCATCAGCCATTCCTCAATCGTTGCTGCCAAACCGCGCTTCAACAAAATAGGCTTATTGGTTTTGCCCAATTCCTTGAGCAGGTCAAAGTTCTGCATATTGCGGGCACCGACCTGAATCAGGTCAACGTCTTCAACAAAGCGTTCCACCATGTAAGGTGACATGATTTCCGTAACAATCGGCAGGCCGGTTGCTGCTCTGGCATTTTTCAGGAAATCCAGGCCTTTTTCCTTTAAACCCTGAAAGGAGTACGGAGAGGTGCGGGGTTTGAAGGCACCGCCACGCATCAGCGTAGCGCCTGCAGCCTTAACATCCTTGGCAATTTCCGTAACCTGCTCCTGAGTTTCAACGGAACATGGACCTGCGATAACCTGCAGCTTTTTGCCGCCGAATTTTCTGCCTGCAACATCTATAATGCTGTCATCTGGATGGAACATGCGGTTCGCACGTTTGAAAGGCTCCTGCACACGCATTACCTTTTCTACACCCTCGACAACACGCAAAAGGTTGATATCCAACGCGCTGGTATCACCAACAACACCAAACAGTGAAGCATTTACGCCATCACTGGCATGAATCTGAAAGCCCTTGCTTTCTAATTGGTTTTTCAGCTTAGTTTTTTCCTCAACAGTTGCATTTTGTTTGAATACGATAATCATGATAAAATCTCTCCTTTAATCTAATCTACAATACTACAACACTACTCCCAGATCAGGAGTTATTACAAACCCTTACGCTTTTTTATATTGCTAAGGGATAATGCCTTAACTTACATATCTCTGCCGACAATTCTGGCAATGCCCTTCAGCTCGCCCATCAGTCTGGCAAAGCGTTCAGGTCTTAAGGACTGCGCGCCGTCGCAAAGCGCTGCTTCCGGATTGTTGTGGACTTCTATCAAAAGTCCGTCGGCACCGACTGCTACAGCAGCCTTCGCCAGCGGCTCTACCATCCACCACAGGCCTGCTGCATGACTCGGGTCAACTACTACCGGCAGATGGCTGAGCTTTTTCACAGCGGGAATTGCGCTTACATCAAGTGTGTTGCGCGTATATGTTTCGAAGGTACGGATACCGCGTTCGCAAAGGATAACGTTTTCGTTGCCCTCGCTCATTATATATTCCGCTGCCATCAGCCATTCCTCAATCGTTGCTGCCAGACCACGCTTCAAAAGAATCGGCTTATTGGTTTTGCCAAGTTCCTTCAGCAGTTCAAAGTTCTGCATGTTGCGGGCGCCAACCTGAATCAAATCTACATCCTCTACAAAGCGCTCTATCATATACGGTGACATGATTTCTGTTACTATCGGCAGACCTGTTTCCTTTTTGGCACCCTTTAAATAATCCAGGCCAACCTCCTTCAAGCCTTGGAAGGAATACGGCGATGTGCGGGGCTTGAAGGCGCCGCCGCGAAGCATCGAGGCACCGCCCAGCTTGATAGATTTGGCAATATCCGTAACCTGCTCCTGCGTTTCTACGGAGCAAGGACCTGCTATAACCTGAATCTTGCGTCCGCCGACTTCAACACCGCCGACATTAATCACTGAATCCTGCGGATGAAACATGCGGTTGGCCCGCTTGAACGGCTCCTGCACTCGCATTACCTTGTCCACCGCATCATCAATACGCAGCATATTGATATCAAGTGTACTCGTATCGCCGATGATACCGAAGATGGTCATGTTGACACCATTGATTTCGTTAATTTGGAAGCCCTTGCTTTCCAAATTGCTGCGCATCTTCGCTTTATTTTCCTCCGGTGCTCCCGGCTTGAATACTATTACCATAAAAAATTGTCTCCCCTTCGTTCTGACACCCTTGTCATTTAATTTACCTTACTGCTATAAGCTACCATGCTACAAAAAAAGCAGGCTCCCGTAAAAGAGCCTGCTGTAAAAGCTTAATCTTAATTGCAAGCACTGCGCTCGCAAATACTATTTATAGTCTCCAATACGATGATTACTGCTATATGATTTTTCCCATGCAAAATAACCGGTGCTAAAATAATAGTTAAAGACCGGTGCGTAATAAAAACCATATTCAATTGCAGTGTTCATCATTTTAGATTCCATCATTTTCACCTGCAACAACTTCAGCATTTCCTTATGCTTCAAAATTTATCGCCGCAATCAGCGATTGAGGTTATTTTACTCCTCCTACTCCGCAAACGTCAAGGAAAAAGTTAATTTTTATTTATTTTTTATCTTATCGCACTATTATTGTAAACTAGGTTACAGTAATAATGCTATCTTCAAAGCAGTAACACAAAATTTTACTGCTAATTCATAAGACAGCAATATTTTAAAGTTTACTTATAAATTCTGCCACCCGCTCCACAGCAGCATCAGCGCTCCTATAAGCACCACCGTCAACGCCAGCTTACGGAACAGATGCTGATTCAGGCGATAGAAAAATTTTTCTCCCAACCAGATAGCCAATAGCATCATCGGTATAGTATACAGCAGCAAACTCCAATCAACGGTACCGCTGACATTGCTGTAAAAATAATTTACCAGCACCGTCAAAAAGCCGCTTAAGCCAAAGAACCAGATCATGTTAGCCCGCATAACATCCTTAGGCAGTTTTTCGTTAAGAAAATATAAAACCAGCGGTGGTCCGCTGACGCTGGTAGATGCACCGAAAAAGCCGCTCAAAATTCCCGCCCCCAAACGTCCGCAGGTTTTATTTTTTATCGGCAGCGTACATTGCAGGCTCAACAAAATCGTGGCAGCCACAAGCACCGCTCCCAAAAACACCTCCAGCTGTGCCGCAGGCAGCACCTTCAGTACCCAGCTTCCCGGAAGCATGCCAATGATACTTCCTAATGTAGTCAAAATAACGGTTTCTTTATCAAAGCCGTCGCGCACCCTGTACATAGTAATCGTCCGCAGGACCAGATTCAACAGCAGCACAAAAATAACCGCCGCTTTTACCGGCATCACCAGTGTAAGCACCGGCATAGCCACCAAAGCGAAGCCAAAGCCGGAAACAGTAGAAAAAAACGACGCGGCAAAAATAATACCTATTGTCAAAATAATCGCAGTACAATCCATTAGCTTCTCCCTCAACAAATAAGCTATTATAAATTTAATTGTAGCAAGTGCAGAATATGCCGTCAAATTAAATATCATATTAAAGCCAAAAATCCGTGCAAACCAAAGTCAAGCTTCTGTTTACACGGATTTTCTATTTCAGCTTTCTTCTAAAACACAGGGATTAGTCAAAGCGCCTACGGCATCTGCACGACAGCGGTTGCAATGCTGCATCTGCGGCATCCACTGCCTGCAAACATTACGCAGCTGCATAATTTCTTCGGCCGCAGGCTCTGCAAGATGCGCAAAGCCGGTTCCCTCCACCGGCAGCATCGGTAAAATATTCTGCAGCTTCGCTCCCAGTAAGGCCATACGTCTGGCAATCGCCGGGATTTCCTGGATATTCACGCCGGGAATAGCCACCGTATTTATCTTCACCTTCACGCCGTATTCGCCAAGCAGCTGCAGGCCTTCTATCTGTCTTTCCAACAGCAGCGCAGCAGCCTCTTCACCGACATATTTTTTGCCTTCATCATTGATAAAGCTGTAAATATGCGCCCCTGTATTGCTGGTAATTGCATTCACCGTTACCGTAACATAATCAACACCTAAGGCTGCTATCTCCTTGGCATACTTGGGCAAATACAGGCCGTTAGTTGATAAGCAGAAGAAAACATCCTTATCAACCTCACGAATCATGCTCAGCGTTCTGCTGACCGCCGGCCAGTTGGCCAATGCATCGCCGGGCCCGGCAATACCTGCTACCGTCAGTTTCGGTACCTTAGCCTTCATCTGCAAATACCACTCGACTGCATCCTCCGGCACCATAACACGAGCTACGACACCGGGACGGCTTTCATTTACACAGCTATATTTGCGCAGGCAATAGTTGCACTGCATATTGCATTTAGGTGCCACAGGCAGATGAATACGGGCGTAATCGCTACATTTAGCTGTAAAACAGGGATGTGTTTCAAGCTCACTCATGATTTACCTCACAAATACTTTCACGCAAGCCGGCATATCGGCCATCTGTTTTATATTGCTGCTGCAAGGCGCCGTTAACAATCTGCTCAATGAGCAAGGCAGCACCACGCGCTCCGACCAGCGTATTATCGGTAAAGCACAGCCGGTCAAAGGCAGGATAAGCACAGCGCACTAACGGCACCTGATATTTTTCAGCCAAATTCTTTAAGAATGAAGAACCGCAAAACAATACAGGCTTGTGCTTTGCTGCAGCCTCTGCCATTTTATCCAAGCTAAATTCCGCAGTGTCCTCTGCAATAACAACGCGCATGCCCAGTTCTTCGGCAAAAAAGCTCTGTAAGCCCGCTAAATGTGCCTTGTCCGTAGCCAAAGCCACCGGCAGCTGGTATAAATTCACCAGATAATCCGCACAGCGATAAACGAGCTTTTCAGCCGCTGTTTCCAGCTCAGCAAGCTCATCGGAAAAATCAATTTTCAACGCTTCACCTAATTGACGCAAAAACTTCTGCATGCCTGCCACACCATAAGGATAAGCACATTTGATATACGGCACGCCAAATTTTTCCTGCATCTTTTGTACCAACGGCTCACCGTAGCCAAAGCAGATATTCAGCTCTGCCTGCGGCATCGCTGCAATATCCCGCAAGCTACAATCCTGCAGCGCGCAGTTAATTTTAACCTTAGAACCTAAAAATTTCTTCAGCTCGGTCAAGTCATTATCCGCATAGGGATCATCGTTCATTATGCCAAGAATGTTTATCGTGCCAGCTTGTTTTTTCTCCGCAGGTTGGAGCAAAGGCAGCAACATCAGATAAGCTGTTTCTACACCGCTGTCAATATTACCTGCGTATCCGGGCGCTTTTACATGCAACAATTTTTGCGAGCCTTCGGTCGTAGCCAAAATACCGTCCACATCATCGCCAATCATATTCGGCACGCAGCCGCTGACTACAAATACCGCACCGCAATGTGCAAAAATACGCTCCGCCTCCTGCAATGCCTTGCGCAAAACCTTCTCGCCGCCATTAACAACATCCTCATCATAGATAACATCGGAGACCTGACGTACATCATAAGGCTTGCCCGCATATCGGAAAGTCAGGCTGCCCCACTGACAGCCGACAACAGAATGCTGCAGGATTAAGGCATCCTTAATACCGCCAAGAGCACGCACAGCACCAAACAAAGCACAGCTACTTAATGGTTTCATTATTTTCTCTGCCTCCATACTCTGCTATACAGCTCGCGTGATGCTTTACTGTCTTTATCAGCTTCGCGCATCGGATAAAATACCGGGTCATAGGCCAGCTTGCTCAGCAAAAGACTGCTGCCTGTTCGCTGCGGTTGTTGCAGCATCTGCCAAACCTCTTCCATAATATCCACAAAGCCCTGATAATTCCACACCGAGCGGTCAAACAAATTATAAAGCACGGGAACATTTAAAGAAGCATAGCGCGGATGACCGTTACAGATAACAAAATCACAGCTCTGTGCAGCTTCACGCAAAGCATCTTCCGAAGGCTCCAGTAAAATTTCCGCATCACAGCCATACTCTGCTTTGGCAAGCTCAATTCTGTCCTTAAATCTCTGCATCATTGCATCATCCAACCCGGTTTCTGCCTGATAAGATGGATTCATGATAATGCATATTTTCGTAATCGGCAGACCATAATCCTGCTGATAAACACGCAGCGCATCCGGCAAATATGCAATACCATGCGCAATCAGGCAAAATTTGTGCTTGGCAAACTCAGCGCGCAGCTCCTGATAACGGGCGGCAACCCGTTCATATTCTTCCTGCAGCACGCGTTCAACAGCATTCTCGCAACCAAGCATTTTGCCAATCTGCCTGTATAAATCACTGATACCATCAATTCCATGCCACTCCTGCATATCGGCAACATGCAGAAACGGCGTGCCAAAGCGCTGCTCCATCGCCAACGCCCACTTCTTGCGACGTACTATATTCAGCGCTGCCCGCGGAGCCTTTTGGATTGTCTGCAAATCAGCGGCAGGCAGATAAGCATTGACCTTGATGCCCATTTTCTGCAGCATCTCGCTCATGCCCTGCAGCTTATCCTCGCCGTTATAGCCCCAGACAAAGGTTTCGATATTTACGCTCAGCGGCTGTACGCTTTGAGGCTCCATCACCTGCTCAACTAAAGCGTCCATCACCTCTACATAACCGCAGCCCGGATAGACAGCACTGGAAGAAAACTTTTGCTTCTGCTTTTGGCAGGCCTTTTCACGCAAAACCTTGCGGCCGTTGCTCTTGTCCATATGCGAAAAAACCTGCGACGTAATCGGCACCAGCTTTGCTTTAAACTGCGGCTGCAGGCTGCAGGCCAAGCCTGCCAAATCATCATTAATAATATCCGACACCACGGAAGGCAGCAGAAAAATAATCTCCGGCTGCTGCTCACGTTCCACCTTTTGCAGTAAAGCAGTTAGCTTTTTTTCACCGCCGAAAATTACATCATTGTTACGTAAATCGGCACATTCCAGCTCATAAACCGGGCTTTGGCCGCTACGCACATGACAGCGGTAATGAAAGCCGCAGCCGCGCGGACTGTACAAGACCACGGCGGCATTTTTGATTTCGCTGATGCAGGCAAGATTTCCCGACACCTTGCCGTTGACGGCATAGCGATGCAGATAACTGGAAGGGTTCATGCCCAAGAGCATGTTATCCTGATAATATTGGTTCATACTCATCAACTCCAATATATGACCTGCTTATTTTCTGCAGGCAGTAGATTAACTTTTCTTAAACACAATTTAGTAAAAACATCCTACTCACGTTTTTTCCGGCAAGAAAAAACGCCCTCCTGCACTACGACAGAAAGACGCACTTATTCTCCAACAGTCTCCCGTCACTCGCAGTACACTCCCATTTACTTTTTCAGGCAATTCTTCTGGCTCAGTTTCCACGCAAGCCTTGCCTTCCCAGTTACCCAGTGACATAATTAAGGCTTGCTCCACTTTACAGCTGCGTGACAGCGCAGGCTTCGCACCTGCTTACTTATTAAGTCTTTCGACACCTGGCAGTCCAAGCATTTTTTGTTTTTAATGTTATATTTGTTACATTTTATTTGTCAGAATTATAACACATCTTCGTTTTTCTGTCAATAAAAGGTAAATTAAGGAAAAAACACCGGAAAGTTCAAAGTAAAACCTTTAAGCCTCCGGTGTTATGTGTTTCAAGAATATATTTATCTAATCGTGATTTGTATAATCTAGATTAGATAAATTACATCAAGTGCCCCTGCTCTATATGCAAGACTCTGTCACAAAGCCAATCAGCAAGCTGTTTATCGTGCGTAATAAACAAATAAGCCAGCTGCTTTCTTTGCGTATATCACACAGCAAATGTAAAATCTGAGCCTGCACGGAGATATCCAGCATAGATGTCGGTTCATCTAAAATAAGCAGCTTAGGCTCTAACAACTTATCATTACCTATAATGTGACTTTCATTAGTTTAGCAAAGCATATACACAAAAAATTTTCTTCTCCTAAAAAAATAAAACTCTGAGAAAGCATAGTAATATGTCTGTTCCTCAGAGTTCTTATAATTCTTCTGCACTTCACCTATACTAAATCATCCAAGCCAACTAACTTTATTCCCTTTTCTGCCGCATAAGCAACCGCTTGCTCTGTATAACCGGCTTTGGAAAAGAAATAATAATATAAACTCTTATCCTGCGCTACTTTTTTTGCTAAGAAATGCTTAAGATCCTTTACATCCACCGGTCTGTGCTTATATTTACACTCACCCAAAAGTATTTGCGTTTGCCTGTAATCAACTGCCATAATATCTATTTCATCAGTCTTGTTCCACCAACGGCCAATCTTCGTAAAATAAAATGGCAAGTCATGTTTTCTGTTCTGTTTACGCAAATATTGCTGGCAAACATCTTCAAATACATAAGATGTAAAGCGCTCCAGCTCAGGCTTGACAACATATTGATAAATTCCTTCCGCATCGCCTGATTCCAACTCTGATAAATTAGGAAAAACAAAGGCATACCAAAAACCGAAGAAATTGTCGGTAACCTTGTATAAGCCTCTCTGTGTATTAGCTTGCTCCTTAATATTAGCATCCACAGAAAACTCTCTGCACAAAATTCCCAATTCCAAAAGATTTTTCAAATATACGCTCAGCTTGCTTTTATCAATCTGAGTTTTTTGATAAATATCATTTAATTGGGTATTGCCTAAAGCAACTGCTTCAATTACTGCATTATAAACACTTGTCTCACGCAGCTCCTGACGCATAAGAAACTCTACTTCGCTGTAAAGCACACTGCCTCTGCTTAAAATACTGCGCACAATATTTTCATCGAGAGAGTATTTATCGGAAAACTGCTTTAAATAATGCGGAATACCGCCCAAAATTGCATAGGCAGTAATCTTATCCTCAATGCTGTAATTAGGAAAAAACTGTTGAGCAGAATAGAAATCCATTGCCTGCATTTTTAAAATTCCTGTAGCACGTCCATAAAGCGGATTTTTCTCTGCTAAAACTTCTTTTTCTATAAATGACATTGCACTGCCACATAAAATCAGCATTACATTAGACTGCTTTAAAACCTCATCCCACAGCTTTTGCAAAATAGAGGGGATAGCGTTATTCCCCTTAACCATATAAGGGAATTCATCAATAACTACAACTATTTTTTTATCTTTTGCCAGCTCCGTTATACTGAGCAAGGCCTGCTCCCAATCACTGAAGCGTGTAATATATTTCGCCGCCTGATGATTCTTTTCCAATAATCGCTGACTAAACGCTTCAAGCTGTTTTTCATCAATAATTTCTGTGCAAGTATAAAAAATATGCTCTTTATCTTGACAAAATTGACGCAACAGCTCTGTTTTGCCTACACGCCTTCTGCCGTAAAGCACTACAAGCTGACCGTCTGCACTATTATATCTGTCCTCTAAAAAATTCAGTTCTTCCTCGCGACCGATGAACATCTTACCCACCTCATTTATCTAATCGTGATTTGTATAATCTTGATTAGATAAATTATACAACATTATAAGGAGGTCTGCAAGAGATAGGCGGATGAATAAGAAAAACTCCGGAAAAACTAAAGATATGCTTTGAATTTCCAAATTATTTTATGTATTTTCCGTTAATTTCTACATAAAGAAATACCTCGCTTTTATTTCTCTGCTACCTTAAGTCACTCACTGTTACATTCTAAACACTTTTAGCTAATTATCTTTTCTAACCTCTTGCTTTTTGCATATTGATAATATATACTATAAATTAATCTTATTCAGCTTGTAACACTTTTCAAAACAAGCTGAGGCAGTTGCTACTGCCAAAAATTTTTTGATGAGTATTTTTAGGAGGCAATTCATGGAAGCAATTCAACAAACAATCATGTATTTTCACAAAGGCGGTCTCGTTATGTGGCCGCTGCTTTTCTGTTCAATCGCAGTAATTGCAATTGCAATTGAGCGTTTTCTGTTTTACAAGGCAGAAGACAGCGGTCAGCCATTTGCCGCTAAGTATTGCGAACTTTTGCGAGCTGACGCAAGAGAAGAAGCTTTTCAATTAGCAGAAGCAACCAACGGCGAATGCGCTAAAATCGTTGCTGATGCAGCTAAAATTACCGATGGCAGAGAACAACAAAAAGCATTTTTGGAAAGCCAGGCAGGTATTTTCATTGCTAAACTGAAAAATAAACTGGACTACCTTGCTATTATTGTTACTATGTCCCCGCTGCTGGGCCTGCTCGGTACCATCGTAGGTATGATTGGCGCCTTCAGTATCTTCAATCTGGAATCCGGCGCTCCTATCGCTATTACCGGCGGTATCGGCGAAGCACTTATCGCTACCGCTACCGGTCTTTGCGTAGCTATTCTTTCCTTGTGCGCACACTCTTATTTTGCCCATCGTATGGATAATATGATTACCGACATGGAGCAATGCTTCAGTGCTCTTCTCGAAGCAGAAACAAGGAGTGGTAAATAATGCAGCTGCGCAATGTACGTGATAGAAAAACACCGGAGCTTATTATTATCCCTATGATCGATATCATGTTCTTCCTGCTGGTATTCTTCATGCTCAGCACCATGTACATGATCGACCTGAAAACCATTCCCGTTAAACTGCCGCAGGCAGCACATGCTGCTACCGATACAACGACAACCTTCGCTGTATCCCTGAAAAATGATGGCTCTCTTTATCTTGGCGATGCGCCGACAGATATCCAGTCTTTAATAACCCAATCCTCAATCGAACAAAAAAATAATCCTCGTTTTGCTATTGTTATCAGAGCAGACAAGGATGTTGATTACGGTCGTGTTATTGAACTTATTGATAAACTTAAAGGCGCAGGTATTACCCGCTTTGGTTTGGCAACGGATGGAGCTGGTAAATAATGAATTCTGGTCAACGCAGTAGAATCGGCTTTATCGGTTCTATCGTAACACATATTTTTATCTTACTTTTCGTAAGCTTCGTCGGACTGTTTAATTTATCGCATCCGCCTGCTAACGATATCGTAGAGGTATCACTGTTTGGCGGCGGCGGCGGTGGCGGCAATGATACCGACATTGAAGACAGTAATGCAAACGACGAAGAAAACTCTACTGAAGAAGATGTGCAGGAAGAGCCTACACCGGATCCGGAGGCTATCTGGAAAAACGATGAGAATAAGCCTCAACCTGTACATAAAAAATCTGCTGTGAAAAAGGTTGCCCGTAAGGGCAGCGGTACCGGTCAGGGAAGCGGCCACGGCAGCGGTGTCGGCCCCGGCACCGGCTCCGGCAGTGGCGGCGGTAACGGCAGCGGCCACGGCACAGGCAACGGCAGCGGTACAGGCAGTGGCAGCGGCGGTGGCAGCGGCAACGCTTCTGTTGCAGTTATGCCGCGTATTATCCGCAAGATTGATCCTGTATACCCTGCTGCAGAACGCAATGCAGGCATCACCGGTTCAGGCGTTGTACGCCTTCTGGTCAATACCAACGGTACTGTTGATGAGGTTACCCTCGTAAGCTCCAGCGGTAACGCTAACCTCGACCAGGCAGGTATCAATGCCGCTTATAAATGGCGCTTCACCAGCGCTGTCGGTACTAACGATCAAAAGGTTCGCTGCTATTTGCGCTTACCCTTCACCTTCAGACTGAGATAATTAAAACCTGTTAGCTGAAAAATTC
>ENA-OPAC01000630-OPAC01000630.1-human-gut-metagenome-genome-assembly--contig:-NODE-630-length-19329-cov-7.042389_pt1 | contig 19329 bp, 22 predicted proteins | sample MGYA00241052_ERZ501420 | MGnify/ENA primary metagenome ERZ501420 (study PRJEB25962, sample SAMEA2042513) | human gut metagenome | biome: human gut; feature: human-associated habitat; material: faeces... | reverse complement strand
TGCTTGGCTCAAGTATGGATGGTGATGATGTCTCGCTTAAGGCAAAGTACAAGGTAAAGCTTCCGGTGAGCTTTTTTACTGTGGACGGAATATGGATAGAGGATTATAGCAACAGCAGGAAATGGACAGGAAAAAATCCCGGCGAAAAAACGGACCCATATGTATTTTACACTGACTATGGCAGTGTTTATCACCTGTCCGAGCAATGCAATTACCTGGATCTGAGCATAAAGAGCATCAAATGGTCACAGGTGGGGGCAAGCAGAAATAAAGATGGTAGGAAATACCACGCATGTTACTGTGCCGCGGATAAAAAAACAGAAGGTTCAACGGTATTTATAACAGATTATGGCATGAACTATCACGGAAAGCTTGGATGCAGTAAGCTTAAGCGGACAGTACACAAGGTGCATAAGTCTGAGGTAGATGGCAAAAATCTGTGCAGTAAATGTAAAGGAGAAGGAACATGATACAGCTTATCATTTTACTTGGAATAATCAGTATAATTGACTTTTCAACCAAAAAGATACCGGTAGTTGTATTGGTAGTAATGGGTATGGTGGGTATTGCAAGCTCTTTTTATGCAAAGCAGTCAATTATATCAGTGACTGTTGCCCTGATTCCCGGTATAGTGCTTATGGCAGCTGCATTTCTTACAGGAGAGCAGATAGGCTATGGAGATGCAGCTGTTGTGACGCTTATGGGATTGTTTGTGACTGCTGACATAGTGTGCAGCACTATGGTGATGGGACTGACAATAGCGGGAACAATCTCTGTTATTTTAATTGCATCAGGCAGGGCTGGAAGAAAGAAGCAGATTGCATTTACACCATTCCTACTGCTTGGATATGGACTGACGGAGGTGTTTATGTGACAGGAAATAAATTAAATGTAGATTTATCTTATGGATTAAAAGGCAGTTATACAGTTGAAGGTGCGATTATTATACCTATATTTATTGTTATGCTTGCGATAGTGATGAAGATGGGACTTGTGCTGTATAACGAAATGAAAGCAGACAGCTCTTATGAGTATGCTACTGATATGTGGCTGGTGGATGATTTCTATAATTATCAGGTTTTGAAAGAGGTTGTAAATGAATTCTAATGAAATAGTATATGAAAGAAAGATGACAGGCAGCTTTATGAAGCTGCGTTGTGACGAGGTGAAGCCGTTAGATGAAAAGATATTGTTGAAAAACAATATTCCGGGCTTTCTGAAGATGGAGAAGTGTTATGTGAATAATGAAGGGCAGTACTGGTATGATATATCCGGAGTCCAGTCTTTGGAAATGCGCTGCCAGTATAATGATATAAAGCTTGAGTTTCTTGAAAAGCTTGTGGTGAGTATCTGTAACAAGATGGAGCTTTTGGAGAATCATCTTGTTAGCACAGAATCTCTGGTGCTTGATCCTCAGCTAATACACATAAAAGGGGTAAATCAGGATGAGGAAATATATTTTACAGCATACCCGGCACAGATGAAAACCATTTGCAATACATTCCAGCATTTGATGGAGTATATGCTCACAAAGCTTGATCACAGTGATGCTGAAGCGATACATATAGCATATGGCATATACGAGAAAACCATAAATGGCAATTACAGTATTGCTGATATTCGAAATGCCATAATCGAGGAGCGACAGAAAAAGGTGGCAGAAAAGCCGGTGGAGGAGGTGATTGCGCCAATTTCACAGCCGCAGGTCAGAGCAGAGGAGCCGAAAGAGCAGATAAAGCCTACACTGTACGATAAGCTTCGGGTGTATCTGCTGGAGCAGCTGGATATCAGGCTGCCGGAGCGAAAGAAGCAGGCGTCAGTGATAGAAAAGCCTAAAAAACCGGACATAAACAGAAAATGGTTTAAAAAAGAAAAACGAAAAGAAAATCGTGAAAAGGTAGAGGATACCATGCTTATACACCCAAGCCCAGAGGCTGCACCGGAGCCTGTACCGCGTCAGATACACCCCACAGTATGTCTGAGCGATTACAGGGAGCACCCACAGGGCATGCTTTTGTATGAGGGCATGGAAAACCGCAGTAATATAATAATAGACAAAGATTGTACGCGTATTGGTCAGGGTGACGAGGCCGATGCGGTAATAGGCAAGGATACAATAAGTCATTTTCATGCAGTTATAAATAGGGAAAACCAGGAATTTTATCTGGAGGATTTAAACTCTACAAATGGAACCTTTGTGAATAATGAGGTGCTTGCGTACAAGCAGAAGAAGCAGCTCAAGTCAAATGATATCATCAGATTTGCCGATGTTAAGTACCGGTTTGTATAATTGTTGCAAATAAGCTCCTTAAAATTTATAATAAGAAAAAGTATTTAATAGGAAATTAAGGAGACCCCACAGATTTGCAGAATATAAAAAGACTTGATGATAAACCATATATGACAATTGGCATAATAGTGGTAAATATAATAGTTTTTGTGCTGATGAGTTTATCAGGCAGCACACTTGATGCACAGTATATGGCTGCCCACGGAGCCATGTACCCTGAGTATATAAAGGATGGTCAGTATTGGAGGCTGCTCACTTCTATGTTTATGCATTTTGGATTGATGCATATACTTAACAATATGGTGGTTTTAGGCGCTGTCGGTCAGATAGTCGAGAAGGCTATGGGGCATGTGAAGCTTCTGATTATATTTCTTGTGTCAGGCATGTGTGGAAGTGTATTATCGTACATCGTTATGCTTTATAATAATGACTTTGCGGTATCGGCAGGCGCCTCCGGGGCGATATTTGGTCTGGTGGGAGCACTTGTGTGGATAGTTATAGCAAACAGAGGCTTTTATGAGGGCATCAGCAGACAGCAGGCTGTATTTATGGTTATACTCATGATATACTATGGAGTTTCAACGCAGGGAGTGGACAATTGGGCTCATGGAGGCGGGCTCGTAGGCGGATTTGTTATTTCAATTGTTTTATATCGCAAAAAGAGATATAATAAATATAATATCAACTAAAAATTAATGGTAGGAGAAGCTACATGAAGATAAATATTTATTATGGTGGAAGAGGCTTACTGGACGATCCGACACTGTATGTGATAAGCAAGATAGAAAATGTGCTAAAGGAGCTCCGCGTAAAGGTGGAGAGATACAATATCTATGAGCACAAGAATGAAATAGCTACATTGCCACAGACCTTTAAGGATGTAGATGGAATCATTCTCGCAACGACGGTTGAGTGGCTTGGCATAGGAGGATACATGCAGCAGTTTCTTGATGCATGCTGGCTCTACGGCGACAAAGAAAAGATAAGCAATACATATATGCAGCCTATTGTTATGTCTACCACATATGGAGAGCGCGAGGCAGAGACCACACTATGCAATGCATGGGAGATACTTGGCGGTCTGCCGTGCTCAGGACTATGCGGATATGTAGAGGATATTACTACGTTTCAGCTCAATAAGGAGTATAATCTCATAATAGAAAAACGCGCGGAGAATCTGTATCGCACGATATCCCAGAAGATTAAGAGCCTGCCTACAAGCAATCAGGCAGTGAAGCAAAGTGTACTCAGGACACAGCAGCTCAATCTCACCCCACAGGAGAGCGAGCAGCTGTCGAAGTATGTGTCTGATGATACATATGTAAAGCAGCAGAAGGAGGATATCGAGGAGCTTGCAACCATGTTCAAGGACATGCTCGGGCAGCAGGCATCTACAGATGACATGCCATATATAAAGGAGCTTGAAGCACATTTTATTCCACTTCGTGAATTCAAAGCCTGCTATTCATTTAATATAGAGGGTATTAAAAATCCATTATATATAAAGGTGGATGAGGATAAGCTGGATATACACTATGGCGAAGAGGATATAGTGGATGTATACGCCAAATTTTCGAAGAGTATCATGGAGTCTATAATAGATGGTCACATGACCTTCCAGAGAGCATTTATGACCGGAGAAATGACAGCAAAAGGCAATTTCAAGACACTGCGCATGCTTGATCAGATATTTCCGTTTTAATGGGCTTTTTGATTCTTAACAGTTACAAAATAATTATATATATGAGGTGACAAAGATGAAAGATGACAACTGTATTTTCTGTAAACTGGCAAATGGGGATATCCCGACTAATTCAATCTACGAGGATGATGATTTCAAGGTAATACTCGATGCAAGTCCTGCTACAAAGGGACATGCACTTATCCTTCCAAAGCAGCATTATGCAAATATTTTTGAGATTGAGGATGAGACACTTGCCAAGGCAGCAAAGCTTGCAAAGAAGATTATGACACACGAGAAAGATGTGCTTGGCTGTGAAGGCTACAACCTGGTACAGAACAATGGAGAGGTGGCAGGCCAGACAGTATTCCATTTCCATATGCACCTGATTCCAAGATATGAGTCAGATGACAACAAAAATGTCATAGAGTGGAATCACAAGGAGTTCACTGATGACGAGATGAAGAAAATCTGCGACGAGATGAGCATGTAATAGCTGTTAATAGTTACACATTATTAAAAAACAAAAAGCCCGAATATGCAAATGTAGTTCATATCCGGGCTTTTTTTTTATGATATGCAATGACGCTTTAAACAGACTCTGACCCTATGACGACTTCTTCACCTGAGAGTTAATCAAATCAATGATAGTAGCGATGGAATCCATCTGACCGCTTTTTGCCATGGCATCCTTATATTTATCCCTGTTGCCGTACACCTCTTTTACTGCGCTAAGCAGAGAATCCTTTGTGAGCTCCTCCTCCTCGATGACATATGAAAAGCCCTGCTTTTTGAAGGATTTTGCATTTAATACCTGGTCTCCGCGGCTGGCAGCAGCAGAAAGAGGAATCAGGATGTTTGGCTTGTGCAGAGCAAGCAGCTCGCAGATGGAGTTGGCTCCGGCTCTTGAAATAGCCATGTCAGCCAGAGCAAACATGTCGGTGAGCTCAGCATTGGCGTACTCAAACTGTGCATAGCCTGTGATTCCGGCAAGCTTGTTGTCCAGATTGCCCTTTCCGCAGAGGTGAATCACATAGAAATCCTTTAGTAGTTCAGGAAGAATCTCACGGACAGCTTCATTAACCTTTTTAGAGCCGAGGCTTCCTCCGATGATGAGGATGACAGGCTTATTGTGGTCAGGAAAATTACAAAGCTTTATGGCATTTTCGGCAACGCCGCTAAAAAGCTCGCGTCTGATAGGTGATCCGGTGAGCACAGCCTTGTCTGCAGGCAGATATTTCATGGTCTCAGGGAAATTGCAGCAGACCTTTTTGGCACCCTTTATGGCGATTTTATTGGCAAGTCCCGGTGTGATATCCGACTCGTGGATGATGGCAGGCACATGGCAGTGCTTTGCGGCAAGCACGACAGGTACGGAAACGAAGCCACCCTTAGAAAATACTACATCAGGCTTGAGTTTTTTCATGAGGCCTACAGCCTGACCGTAGCCCTTTAACACGCGGAACGGGTCTGTAAAGTTCTTCCAGTCAAAGTATCGGCGCAGCTTTCCTGATGAAATGCCGTGGTAAGGAATCTTCTGGGCTTCGATCAGTCCCTTCTCCATTCCGTTTACTGAGCCAATGTATTCGATATCGTATCCGGCTTCCTTAAGTGCCGGCATAAGAGCTATATTTGGAGTGACATGACCTGCAGTACCGCCGCCTGTCATAACTATTTTCTTCATATATATGTATCCTTTCTTGCATTCCTGTTTGTCTCATATTTATATTATACTCAACACAATAAAAGTCAATACCAAGTTACCGGTGAAAGTTTGCTCTGCAATGCCAAATAAATGTCGAAACTTGCGACCGATAGGAACTGTTAAGTTCAAGTGAATTGGTTATAATAATCAATAGTACATCATCCTGCGTTATAGGTTAAGTTAAATTTTGAATGATGTATCGGAAAAAGAATAGTAGGGAGGACACATTAATATGGAATTATCAATGGACAATATGGACATCGTGGCAGGAGGCATACTTGCGATAATGCTTGCACTTTTCATGCTGACAGTCATTGTGACCTTGATTGCACTCTCACACAGGATAAGACTTTTGAGCAACGAGATTTATAAAATAGAAAAACAGGTGAGCGACTACATAGACGAGCTGTCGAGAAGCGAAAGCGACAAGCTGGAGATAGAGCATAAGGCACATCAGAATGGGGTGATTTCATCGGTGCTGCAGGAGATTTTTCCATGAAATTTGACAAAATGCTATTACTGTGATATTATACCGATTGTAACAAAGTTGTAACAAATGCAACATAGGTGTAATAAACTTAACAAAAACAACATATACTACACCATATGGAGGATTATATGAAGCTAAACAAAAAAGTAATCGATAGCATTACGGTCTGTGGACTGTGCGCTATGCTGACGGTTACCGCGGTTACTAACAGCGGACGCTCTGAGGTCAAAGCAGAGGATAAGGTGCTAGCAAACACTGGTTTAGAGCATACTGGTTATAATAGTTATGCTGGCGTAGCAGCGACTCTTTTTGATTATGAGAAGGGTCTCACAGCAGAGAATGCTGTTACAGTAGAAAAAGAAAATGTTGAGATGGTGGCAGCAGCACAGGATGCACAGCAGGAGGCGCAGCCACAGCTCACACAGGAGCAGCAGGAATGGCAGACAAAGCTTATGCCAAACGTTGAAGAATCACTCAACGTAAGAGCACAGGCCGATGAACAGTCAGATATTGTTGGAAAATTATATAAAGGAAGTGTGGCAGACATCGTAGAAAACGATGGCACATGGGCTCACATCAAGTCAGGAAATGTAGACGGATATGTCAATGTATCTTACTGTGTGACCGGAACTGACGCACTAAGCTATGCTTACGACAGATGCGGAGAAATTGCTACAGTAAATACAGACGGACTTCGTGTGAGAGAGGCAGCAGATACAAACAGCAAGGCCTTAGAGGTAGCTGACCAGGGCAAGACCTATCAGGTGGACCGCGCAGCACAGGCACAGGATGGCTGGATCGCAGTAGTCTGTGATTCACAGACAGGATATATCGCAGCAGATTATGCGACACGTTCCCTCAACACAAGAGTGGGTATCACAATTGAAGAGGAACAGGCTCAGATAGCTGCACAGAAAGAGGCTGAGAGAAAGGCCGCAGAAGAAAAGGCAGCAAAAGAAGCTGCAAAAGCAGCAAAGGAATCAAAGAAAACAGAGACCACACAGGGTGAGGCGGTAAGTGCAGGAGCAGATGACCTGACACTTCTTGCTGCAATTATCGAGTGCGAGGCAGGCGGAGAGAGCTATGAATGTCAGCTTGCAGTAGGAGCGGCAGTCATCAACAGAGTAAAGAGCAGCTCATATCCAAATAGCATCTCAGGTGTTATTTATCAGAAAGGCCAGTTTGGACCGGCATCATCAGGAAAGCTCGCAAGAAAGCTTAGCGGACGCATTTCTTCTTCATGCTACAGTGCAGCACAGGAGGCAATGTCCGGAGTGGACAACACAGGAGGATGTACATCCTTCAATGACCATGGCTCAGGAATATCAATCGGAAATATGAAGTTCAGATAATATACAGCCAATACAAAGAAATAACAAAGAGGCTGCAAATCAACAAAGCTTGTTGGTTTGCAGCCTCTTTAATTATTTGTACGGCGTGGTTTTACAGTCAGAGCGTCAATGCTTCAAACCTCTTGCAACATACCACAAAATAGAGTAAAATGACATCATTATAGCAACCTACAGATATTAATTATAGTAACCTGCATCTATAAACGATGCAAATAAAACCCAGGAGGCAAGAGCAATGCAGTTAAAGGGACGAAACTTTTTAAAACTTATGGATTACACTCCGGAAGAGATTACTTATCTGATTGACCTCTCACAGGAGCTGAAGGAAAAGAAGAAAAAAGGCATAAGACATGATGAACTCACAGGCAAGAATATAGCGCTGATTTTTGAAAAGACCAGTACCAGAACTCGCTGCTCTTTTGAGGTAGCGGCACATGACCTTGGAATGCATGTCACATACCTTGACCCGAGCGGTTCACAGATAGGCAAAAAGGAGAGTATCGCCGATACAGCGCGCGTGCTCGGCAGAATGTTTGACGGAATCGAGTACCGTGGATACGGACAGGAAATCGTGGAGGAGCTGGCTAAATACGCAGGCGTACCGGTATGGAACGGCCTGACAAATGAGTTCCATCCGACACAGATGATAGCAGATATGCTTACAATCCGTGAGCACCTCGGCAGACTCAAGGGCGTGAAATTTGTATACATGGGCGATGCAAGATACAACATGGGTAATTCACTCATGGTCACATGTGCAAAGCTTGGTATGGACTTCGTGGCATGCACAAACAAGAAATATTTCCCAAATGATGAGCTTGTAAAATACTGTAAGGACGTTGCAGAAACAACCGGCGCATCAATCACACTCACAGAGGATGTGGCAGAGGGCACAAAGGACGCAGATGTCATCTACACAGATGTGTGGGTATCAATGGGCGAGCCGGAAGAGGTATGGGCAGAGCGAATTAACGACTTAAAGCCATATCAGGTAAATGCAAAAGCATTTGAAAATGCAAAGGATAGCGCAATCTTTATGCACTGTCTGCCTGCATTCCATGATTTAAAGACCACAATCGGCAAGCAGGTCTATGAGAAGTTTGGACTGAGCGAGCTTGAGGTGACAGACGAGGTATTTGAGTCAGAGCGCTCAGTGGTATTTGATGAGGCAGAGAACCGTATGCACTCAATCAAGGCAATCATGCGTGCAACACTTGCTGACTAGTACGGCAAGCAATGACCGCAACAAAAGATTGACGGAAAGCTAAGGAATAAAGTATGAAGGAAGAAATACTTAGGCTTCTACGCAGCGCTGACGGCTATATTTCAGGGCAGGAGCTATGCAACCGGTTCGGAGTATCGCGCACAGCCGTGTGGAAGGCCATAAACCAGCTAAAGGAAGCCGGATATGAGATTGAGGCACAACAGAATAAGGGCTACAGGCTCATGGCAGCGCCTGATCTGATGACAGAGGCGGAGATAAAAAGCCTCATGCACACAGAATGGGTGGCAAAGGAAGTGCTGTATTTTGATACAATAGACTCCACCAACATCAAGGCTCAGGAGCTTGCCGAAAAAGGCTATCCGAGCGGCACCTTAGTCGTAGCGGACAAGCAGGAGTCAGGCAAGGGGCGCCGCGGCCGCAGCTGGGTATCGCCGTCCGGCACAGGTATTTTCATGACACTTATGATAAAGCCTGATATCAATCCAAACAATGCATCCATGCTCACGCTTGTGGCAGCGCTTGCTGTCGCAAAGGCCATAACAAGCGTTACCGGCGAGGAAGCCCTGATAAAGTGGCCAAACGACATTGTGGTAAACGGCAAAAAGGTGTGCGGCATACTCACAGAGATGAATGCGCAGTTTGACTACATCAACCATATTGTTGTAGGTATCGGCATCAACGTGCACAATGAGAGCTTTCCGGAGGAAATCAGTCAGATGGCGAGCTCACTCATGATAGAAGCAGGTGGCAAAAGATTTCACCGTGCGCAGATAATCGCAGAGACCATGTCATACTTTGAGCAGTATTATGACACATTTTTAAAGACGCAGGACCTTTCAGCCCTCGTCAGGGAGTATGATGAGCTGTTGGTCAATAGGAACAAATCAGTAAGGGTACTGGATCCGAAGGAGCCGTTTGACGGAAAAGCGATGGGCATCACGCCTAAGGGCGAGCTGATCGTGGACACATGGGAATCGCGTAAGCTGGTTTCAAGCGGAGAAGTATCAGTGAGAGGAATATACGGATATGTCTAAAGAGGTAGTACTTTGCGTGTCAAACGCATATCAGAAAAAATATTATCTGAACGAGAATTTTAACGGACTTCCACAGACAATAAGGGACGAGCTCAAAATCATGTGCGTCCTGTATACAGAGGATGTGGGAGGCATACTGGAGCTGGTGTTTGATGAGGACGGAAACCTCGATTTCAGAACATCCTGCAAGGAAAACGACTTTTTCTATGACGAGATAGGAAGCGTGCTAAAGATAAAGCAGTACCGCAACGAGCGAAGAGAGCTGCTCGAGTCGATAGAGACGTATTATCGCATAGTATTTTTGGGAGAAGGACTCGAGGAGGAATAACAGATGATCTTAGCACTGGACGTAGGAAATACAAACATAACATGCGGCGTGTTTGATGGTGACAGGATAAAAGCAAGCTTTAGAATTACAACCAAAATGCCACGTACATCGGATGAATACGGCATGCTTCTGAGCACTCTGCTTGAAAGAAATCAGGTAGGCATGGACGACATACATGATGCAATCATCTGCTCCGTTGTACCGAATATCATGCATTCACTGCAGAATGGCCTTATAAAATACTTCAATATCAGGCCGATAATCGTGGAGGCGGGCATCAAAACAGGCATCCGTATCGCCACACCAAATCCGCAGCAAATTGGCGCAGACCGTATAGTAGACGCCGTAGCTGCATATGAATTATATGGAGGACCTGTTTTGGTCATAGATTTTGGCACAGCAACCACCTACGATATGGTCGATGAAAACGGTACCTTCATGGGAGGAATCACAGCACCGGGCATACGTATCTCAGCCAAGGCACTCTGGGAGGATGCGGCAAAGCTTCCTGAGATAGAGATTAAAAAGCCTGAAAATATCCTCGGAAAGGACACTATCACAAGCATGCAGGCGGGACTTGTGTATGGACAGATAGGACAGACAGAGTATATCATCAACAAGGTAAAGGAAGAAACAGGCATGTACGATGCAAAGGTTGTAGTGACCGGCGGACTCGGCAGAATAATATCCAATGAGACAGAAAACGTGGATGTATACGATCCGGATCTGACATTAAAGGGCATAAACCTCGTGTATCGCAAGCAGAACCGCAAGGGAGTGAAGCAATAGTATGGATATTCATCAGATACGAAAGCTTCAGATAGGAAGTGTGACACTTCCAAACAACCTGATACTGGGACCTATGGCAGGCGTGACAGACCTGCCATTTCGCTTATTGTGCAAGGAGCAGGGAGCCGGCCTTTTATGTATGGAAATGGTCAGCGCCAAGGCAATTTTGTACAAAAACAAAAATACAGAGTCGCTTCTTTCGATAGATGAAAGAGAAAAGCCTGTTTCACTCCAGATGTTTGGCTCAGACCCGCAGATAATGGCTCAGATAGCAAAGCAGATAGAGGAAAGACCGTTTGACATACTGGATATCAACATGGGCTGTCCGGTGCCCAAAATCGTAAACAACGGTGAGGGCTCAGCACTCATGAAAAATCCGATTCTTGCAGGTCAGATTATAGAGAGCATAGTAAAAGCGATAGATAAGCCGGTCACCGTAAAAATACGAAAGGGCTTCGATGATGAGCATGTCAACGCAGTAGAGCTGGCACATGTGGCTGAAGAAAGCGGCGCAAGCGCAGTCGCAGTGCACGGCAGGACCAGAGAGCAGTACTACTCCGGTAAAGCCGACTGGGACATCATAAGGCAGGTAAAAGAGGCTGTCTCAATACCGGTCATAGGAAACGGAGACCTGCTTTGCGCAGAGGATGTCATAAGAATGCAGGAGCAGACAGGCTGCGACGGCTTTATGATAGCCAGGGGAGCGCAGGGCAATCCATGGATTTTCTCACAGATACTGCATTACTTTGAGACCGGCGAGCATCAGGAAAAGCCATCATTTGAGGAAGTACGCCGGATGATACTGCGCCATGCACGCATGATGATAGAGTTCAAGGGCGAGTACACGGGAATACACGAGATGAGAAAGCACACAGCGTGGTATACGGCAGGATATCCGCATTCATCAAGGCTGCGCGCGGCGGTGAATACGGTGGAGAGCTTAGAACAGCTTGAGGAGCTTTTGTATAAGGAAAAGCTTAAAAATTGAAATCGGTCAAATCCTTGACAGCGTGGGGATTTTCAATTATAATACACGCGTTAAAATAGGCTTTAAATTTAGTATGTGAAACTTCCCACATTCAGTTTATCGAAGTTACCGGCATAGCATACAGTATATATTTTGTCTTCGGAACATACTGTATACTTTCCGGTATTGAAGACCTTGGTGTGGGAAGTTAATATACTAAATGAGTACAATAAATATCAAAAATAAAAAAAGAAGATAGAAGGGTAAGAATCATGGATAACAAGAAAAATATTCTGACATATGCAGGTCTTAAGAAGCTCGAGGATGAGCTTGAGCAGTTAAAGGTTGTTAAGCGTAAAGAGGTTTCCCAGAAGATCAAGGAGGCTCGTGAGCAGGGTGATTTATCTGAGAATGCTGAGTATGATGCAGCTAAGGATGAGCAGCGCGATATCGAGGCTCGTATTGAGGAAATCGAGAAAATCCTTAAAAATGCAGAGGTTGTTGTTGAGGAGGAGGTTGACCTTGACAAGATTTCTATCGGATGTAAGATCCGCATCTTAGATTGTGAATTTGATGAGGAGCTTGAGTACAAAATTGTTGGTTCAACAGAGGCAAACAGCTTAAAGGGCAAGATTTCAAACGAGTCACCTGTAGGTAAAGCTCTTCTTGGAAAGAAAGTCGGAGATACTGTAACTGTTGAGACTCAGGTAGGAGAGCTCACATACAAGGTACTCGAGATCCAGAGAGCAGAAGAGAACTAAAAGAGGTAAAAAATGGCAAATCAGAATAATAACAAGGGTGGACAGCAGCAGGATGTAAATCAGCTCCTTAAGGTCCGCCGTGAAAAATTACAGAATTTACAGGAAGCAGGAAAGGATCCCTTCCAGATTACAAAGTACAATGTCACTCATCACAGCAGCGATGTAAAGGAGCTTTACAATGCTCATGAGGCTGAGATTCTCGGTGACAGAAAGGCTCCGGATGTTGAGGGCTTGGATGACGCTGCAAAGCGAGAGGTAATCAACAACGATTACAACGAGAGAAGAGAAATCATGGATGCAAAGCCAATCGAGGTAAGCATCGCAGGACGTATGATGTTCAAGCGTGTCATGGGTAAGGCTTCTTTCTGCAATATTCAGGACTTAAAGGGCAATATCCAGGTATATGTGGCAAGGGACAATATCGGAGAAGACTCATACGCAGACTTCAAGAAATCAGACATCGGTGATATCTACGGTGTAAAGGGCTTCGCCTTCAGAACAAAGACAGGCGAAATCTCAATCCATGCAGAGGAGATAACACTCCTTTCAAAATCACTCCAGATACTCCCGGAGAAGTTCCATGGACTGACAGACACAGACACCAGATACCGTCAGAGATATGTAGACCTTATCATGAATCAGGAGAGCAAAGAGGTATTTATCAAGCGCTCACAGATACTCAAGGAAATCCGTAACTTCCTTGCAGGCCGTGATTTCATGGAGGTTGAGACACCTATGCTTGTCTCAAACGCAGGTGGTGCCGCAGCAAGACCATTCGAGACACACTACAACGCATTGAACGAGGATGTAAAGCTTCGTATTTCCCTTGAGCTTTACTTAAAGAGACTCATCGTCGGAGGACTTGAGCGAGTATACGAGATCGGACGAGTTTTCCGTAACGAGGGTGTAGATACACGTCACAACCCTGAGTTCACACTTATGGAGCTTTATCAGGCATACACAGACTACGAGGGCATGATGGAGCTGACAGAGTCAATGTTCCGTTACCTCGCTGAGAAGGTATGCGGTTCGACAAAAATCTCATACAACGGTGTGGAGATCGACCTTGGAAAGCCATTCGCAAGAATGACAATGATAGACGCAATCAAGAAATACGCAGGCGTAGACTTCGACCAGGTACCTGATGATGCAGCCGCAAAGAAGCTTGCAGACGAGCATCATATCGAGTATGAGGAGCGTCACAAGAAGGGTGACATCGTAAACCTCTTCTTCGAGGAGTACTGCGAGAAAGAGCTTATCCAGCCAACATTTATCATGGATCACCCAATCGAGATATCACCTCTCACAAAGAAGAAACCAAGCGATCCTACAAAGGTAGAGCGTTTCGAGCTGTTCTGTAATACATGGGAGATGTGTAACGCATACTCAGAGCTCAACGACCCAATCGACCAGCGTGAGCGTTTCGCAGCACAGGATGCCAACGCAGCAGCAGGCGATGATGAGGCAGAGCACACAGATGAGGACTTCCTCAACGCACTTGAAATCGGTATGCCGCCAACAGGTGGAATCGGATACGGAATCGACCGTCTTGTAATGCTTCTGACAGATAGCCAGGCAATCAGGGACGTATTATTGTTCCCGACAATGAAGTCTATTGATAAGTAAGAATGCAGGAAAATCAAGGGTTTCAGCATTTGGATGTACTAAAATATATAGTTGGTCAAGGGGTTTTGACCAAGATTTGACCAATTTTTGGCATAGTCAAAAAAAGATTAGTACAGGTTAGTACAGATTGCTTAGTCTGAAAAATTAAAGATTGTATTACTTAGAGGACATTTTCTAAAGAAATTTAGAAGATGTCCTCTTTTTGCGTTATAGGAACAATTGAAATACCGAAAGGAGAATAGCATGGAACACACAAAGGCATATCAGGAATTTAAGAAGAATAGTAATACAAAGTTTGTAAGATATAGCGAAGGAGCAGAAATGTATCATATGGGCGTATCAAAGTTTATGCAAATGGCTAAGGATGCCAAAGCAATCTATAAGTTAGGTCAGTTAGTACTTGTGAATTTAATAATATTTGATGAGTACCTTGAGACATTCCATATAGTTGATGATGAATTTTATAAGTAGGTGAAAAGGATGGTAACACAATTACAGCCAGATGTTAGGGCTTATCTTCATGGTGGGGAGGTAATAAAAAGATACATAAAGGTCGAAGAGGTGGCTTATGAATATGGATTTAGTGTTGAGGAAACTGAATATATAGCTAAGGCTGCAAGTTCTTTATACAAGCTTACCCGTATTCATTTGGTAAAAAAGGAAAGGTTTGATGAGTTTATGAAACACATATATAAAGTGCCGGGAACAAATAAGCAGATAATTAAAAAGTTTGCGAGAATTGGAGAAGCTTCAATTATATACAGTATTGGCAGACATAGATTTATCGAGTTGGCTAGAGCAGCAGGTGCAACATATAAAATAAATGAGGGAACAGGGGGGACTGTGTTAATCAATTTGGAAATATTTGATAATTATATGGAGCAATTCAGACAACCTGCAAGACCTTTGAAAGAGCCGTTATATGGGCAGGAAGAAGGTGAATTGAATGAGTAACTCATATAAGTTCTATTCAGATACAAAAGACATTATGAAAAAATATGTAAATGCTACTGAGGGTGCCATTATTTATGGCATAAGTAAATCAAGGATTATGGTTTTGGCTTCTGAAGCAGGGGCAGTGTATAAGGTTGGAAATTCAGCGTTGATTAACACTGATATCTTTGAGATGTATTTGGAAAAATTTAAGGAACCAACAAGACCATTGCCCAAACATATTTGGAATAAATTGTCAAGCGAAGATAAAAAAGACCACAATAGTACCTGTTTTGATAAAAAAGACCCGTGATTGTCACTTTCGGCATTATAGAAACTAATGTAATATATGGACATTCCAAGAAAAACTTGGGATGAACAATTTAATAATCAGTTACAGATTTGCAAAGTAGTTTGCACTGCAGAGTATCTGTAGGTAGTAAATTTACGGGGCATGTACCTGGAAGATGAAAGTCACAGCTATCATATTAGTAGCCTGATGGATCGAAAGATGAAGGGTGAGAAGTTGGATGGAAATCTGGTAAAAGGGCGCAAGAGATCCGGTGGATCTCTGCTCTGCGCGGACCGAAGCGAAGCGTAGACCGGCATGTTGCGTAAGGATAATCAACCACAGAGGGCGAGAAGTTCGTCCTTATCCTCAAAAGGCTAAAAGAGGAGATAGTGCTTCTGATAATTCAGAAGGGCGTCGTGAAACACATTTTGTGGCTCGTCTGTAACTCCCGGAGGTGAGAACACCTCTTTGTACACGGGGCGATATAGGAGTCTAGAAGACTGGCGTGTACCTACATGCTTAGCATTAAGCATAGCCATGTAGACTATATCACTTCCAAATTCAAATTTTGTCTATATGGCAACTAATTTGAAGGAGGATAAAGTGATGATGGGATTTAGCATAGCATTTATAATTATTGTTCTTATCGTATTGTATTCATTAGCAAGGACAGCAGGTGAGTCGGACAGGATATTGGAAAATATAAGAGAGCAATCACTCCTTGGAAGGGAGGAGAGCTCTGGTGGGAACAGTTGAAAAAAGAAATAAGCATAAGAAACGCAGGTTTGTAGAGAAGGTTACTGATTATGGAGTTCGTCCACTGGTCAGTCATGTGACCTCAGAGCCAGGCGACGTGTCGGCTTATTTTCTGGATGAGTATACGGGGCAGTTGGAAGCGCAAAATGAGATCACTTCCCAGGATCCGGAATTTTCTATAGAATATTGTACGGATTTATGTGATTCTGTGTGGGGTGACCTCTGGAATTGAAAAATACATCCGTTGACATTTAATATTAAAATAGTTATAATTCAAAATGTTTGAATTATAACTATTTTTTTACTAGGAGATGAATACATGGATGAATCACTGCATTATCTGATCATGGCGAACCAGATGCTGGTACAGAAATCCTTGATGGATCAGATCAAAGATACAGGCCTGACCATCGGACAGCCCAAGATTCTTGATTATCTGAAGGAGCATGACGGAAGCAATCAGAAAGAGATTGCGCGTGCTTGCTTTCTGGAAGCGGGATCGCTGACCACCATTCTTAATAAGATGGAAGAAAAAGGTCTGATCGAGCGCAGAATGTTGAATGGAAACAGACGCAGCTTTCACATTTTCATGACCGAAGAAGGAAAGAGAAAGCAGCAGATGGTAGATAAGGCTTTTAAAGAAATTGAACAGAAAGCATTGTCTGGCATTTTAGAGGAAGAATATGAGCGGTTTTTGAATATATATAAGAGAATATATTCAAATTTACAGGAGAAATCAGACCGCTGATAGATAGAACAACAAAAGAGGGAGAGATTTATAATGAATAAACTGAAACGATATCTTTTATTTTTAATAGGACTGTTTATCAATGCATTGGGAGTCAGTCTTGTGACGAAAGCAAATCTGGGAACATCACCGATTTCGTCGATTCCTTATGTTTTAAGTCTTCATTTTCCACTGACACTTGGAAACTTTACGATCATTTTCAGCATTTTACTTATCGTACTGCAGATCCTGATCCTGAGGAAAAATTTTAAGACGGAAAATATCCTGCAGATCCCGGTATCTGTTGCATTTGGATATTTTATTGACCTTACCATGTATCTGTTTTTCTGGGTCAATCCGGGAAATTATGCAATGAAGTTGGTAGCGCTGCTCGTAGGCTGTACCGTTCTTGGATTTGGTGTATATCTTGAGGTTCTGGCAGATGTGGTCATGCTTCCGGGTGAATCATTTGTCCGCGCGATCGTGCAGACATGGAATACCAATTTTGGAACGACGAAGATCATTTTTGATTCCTCCATGACCGTCATTGCAGGTGTGCTTTCCTTTGTCTTTTTCGGTAGACTGAACGGTGTTCGGGAAGGTACGATCATCGCGGCACTTCTGGTAGGATTTATCGCAAGACTGTTTGGAAAACATCTGGAGTTTGTGAAGCCGTACATTTTCCCGGAAGAGTACAAAGCAGAGAAGGCTGGTGTACAGGAGCGTGCAGATGACAATGAGACCAACCATAAAAATGTCATTGTCATTGGCAGACAGTATGGTTCCGGTGGACATGACATCGGAAAACTGCTGGCAGACCGGCTGGGCTATGAGTTCTATGACCGCGAGATCATTAAAATGACAGCCGGAACCACAGGAATGACTTCTGATTTTATCGAGAAGAAAGAAGAATCCATGACCAACAGCCTTCTGTATGATTTTGTCAATCAGATGTATCAGTATGGAAATGAGAAGGAAGAAGCTCCGAAGGATAAGATTTTTGAGGCGGAGTCTAAAGTGATTCGGAAACTGGCAGACAAAGGAAACTGTGTAATCATCGGAAGATGTTCCGATTATGTATTAAAGGATGACAGCCGTGTGCTGAAAGTATTTTTCACGGCACCATTGAAGAGCAGGATTGAGCGTGTCATGAAGCGGCTGAACACCGGATCTGGCGATGCACAGAACAGGATCCGCAGGGAAGACAAGATGCGTTTTGATAACTATCACTATTATACAGGCAGAATGTGGGGCGCAGCTTCCAACTTTGACATTACCATAAATACAGACATGGGTGTTGACTATATTGAGACCTGTATTCGTGGTGCAATGAACATGAGGTGAAGGTAAAATGGAGATCAAAGAATGGACCTATGAAGAGTATCCTGCATTTGAAGAAGAGGTAGAAGGAGCCGTAAGGATTCCGACCACCGGAGACGAACCTGGAACTTACATTTATTCTAATGTGGAATATGCAAATATGGACGGAGTTCCGCTGCATCTGCAGATCATCACTCCTCAGACTCGCAATACGAAAAATAAGGACAATAAATATTCCTGTCTGGTCTATGTGCAGGGGTCTGCGTGGCTGAAGCAGAACATCAATGCAAAGCTGGGATTGCTTGCCAGACTTGCGGAAAAAGGGTATGTGATCGCAGTGGTGGAATATCGGCATTCTGGGATCGCACCGTTTCCGGCAGTTGCCATTGATACAAGAAATGCGATTCGCTTTATGAAACAGCATAGTGCGGAATATATGGTGGATGCGGAGAAAATGTTTGTGGGAGGAGATTCCTCTGGTGCCCATGCGGCCATGTTTTCGCAGATCATTCAGGATGAGGATAACATGGATGCGGATGTGAAAGGCATTATTTCTTTCTACGGAGCCAACAGCATGATGCTACCAGATGGCACACCGAGCACGCTGAATCACCATTTGCCGGACAGCCCGGAAGGAAAAGAGATGGGCGGTGTGAACCTGCGGGAACATCCGGAATTATGCCGGAAAATGTCCGTCGAATGTAATGTGGACGAACAGACAAAACTGCCACCGGTTCTGATGTTTCATGGAACCAAGGATAAAACCATCAATCCGCGGGTCAGTGTTACAGTCTACAACAGATTAAAACAATGTGGAAAAGATGTAAAACTGTATTTTCTCGAAGGTGCTGATCATGGCGGAAGTGAGTTTTGGACTGAAGAAGTGCAGAGAATCGTCATGGAGTTTATGAATAAAGTTTAATAGTTATATTTCCACTTGACAAGTTACCCATCGGTTACTGCAATCAAAGTAACCGATGGGTAACTTTTTGCTTGGGAATGGTAAAAGGAAAAAATTAATGACGGCAGAGTCATTTTCCATTATTGATTAGC